>Ga0115564_10000139_pt1 | contig 72796 bp, 75 predicted proteins | sample COGITO_mtgs_1105_7_FD_88680 | JGI IMG/M metagenome (GOLD analysis project Ga0115564, IMG submission 88680) | Pelagic marine microbial communities from North Sea - COGITO_mtgs_110523 | ecosystem: Environmental > Aquatic > Marine > Epipelagic | place: Germany:Helgoland, sampling site Kabeltonne...
CAAGCTCGCGCGCAACAATCATCGCGGGGGCCATGCCGCCGCGTGTGATTGCAACAACAGCTTTCCACGCGCCGTCATCCGGCCCTTTGCCATCCAAACGCCACGCCAGCGCGCGCGCATCGCGGTGTAGCTGGTCCCAGCTTACGTGAAACCCTTTTTCATGTGGCAAACGTTCAGTCATTGCGGCAGTCTCCGGTGGAATGTTTAGCGGCTGAGCATCAGCTTTAGACCCAAAAAGCCCAAAACAGAAGCCGCGATTCGATCAAGGATAGGTTTGGCGCGCAGATAACCCGCACTGACGTGTTTGGTGGAAAAGGAAAGGACAAGCGCGCTGCCGCACAGCAATTCGATCACCAGATGATTGGCAACGACCAAGGCCTTGTCAGCGAGTGCCATCCCTTGTGGGAAGATCACCATGATTACAGCACCCGCAAAGAGCACAGACTTGGGATTGCCCAGATTGACCAGTACACCGCCAAAGAACGCGCGCAGAGGCGGGGTGGGTGCGTCGCCCATCGGTGCAGAAGCATGTTTCCAAGTCTGGTAGGAGATCCAGAGCAGATACAGCGCGCCAATGGTTTTTAGCGCGACGAAGGCCCAAGGGAACACTACGAAGATCGCATCAAGCCCCATGAAAGCCAGCGCGGTCCATGTCGCGGCCATCACGCCAAGGCCCCAAACTGTGTAAAGCCCTGCCATCCGTCCGCTCGCCAATGTGGTGCGGATGAAATACAACATCGCGGGACCCGGGCTGGCGATGGCTGCCAGCAAGGTCAGGTTAAATGCGATGAGATGGGCCGTTTCCATGCGGGGCTTAGTCCTTGGACATATCCGGCGCGTCGACTGCTTTCATACCAACAACATGATAGCCAGCATCCACGTGATGGGTTTCGCCTGTGACGCCAGATCCCAGATCGCTCAGAAGATAGAGCGCGGACTTGCCCACGTCTTCGGTGGTCACATTGCGACGCAGCGGGCTGTTGTACTCGTTCCACTTCATAATATAGCGAAAATCACCGATGCCGGAGGCTGCGAGCGTTTTTATAGGACCCGCAGAAATAGCGTTGACGCGAATACCGTCTTTGCCGAGGTCTTCTGCCAAATACCGCACGGAGGCTTCCAAAGCGGCCTTTGCAACACCCATAACGTTATAATGCGGCATGATCCGTTCTGCGCCATAATAGGTAAGCGTGATCGCGCTGCCACCTTCGTTCATCAGTTTCTCTGCGCGCTGCATGATGGTGGTGAACGAATAGACGGAGATATCCATGGTCATCGTAAAGTTGTCGCGCGAGGTGTCGACGTAACGGCCGCGCAGCTCGTTCTTGTCGGAAAATCCGATGGCATGCACCACGAAATCAAACGTGCCCCAGCGCTTCTCGATTTCTGCGAACAATTCATCCATCGATTCTTCGCTGCCTACATCACATGGTACGACGAAATCGCTCCCAAGTTGCGCCGCAAGTGGGTCAACACGCTTTTTTAACGCATCGCCCTGATAAGAAAATGCGAGCTCTGCACCTGCGCTTGCACAAGCTTTGGCGATGCCCCATGCGATGGATTTGTCATTGGCTAAGCCCATGATCAGACCGCGTTTTCCGGCCATAAGTGCGTTGGACATTCTGATCGCTCCCGTTTTAAGTGTTGAATTGTCTTTAGGGCAATGACCCGAAGGCATCAAGCAATAGGACCTTCGGTCAGCCTTGTTTGCTTTGATTACTTGACTTAAGCGCTAGTTAACGACTGCAGATAGGCAATCGAGGAGGTCGAATTTCATGTCAGATAGAAGCGGTATTTTTACGGGCGACGATCCGTTTGCGATCGCAAAAAAATGGTTGGCGGCGGCTCAAGAGATCGAGCTGAATGACCCCAATGCAATCGCGCTCAGCACGGTTGATACGGACGGGCTGCCAAACGTGCGCATGGTCTTGTTGAAGGAAGTGGAAGAGGCGGCGTTCGTTTTTTACACCAACTACGAGAGCGCCAAAGCAACAGAACTTGATAGTGGCGGCAAGGCGGCCTTTGTGATGCATTGGAAATCGCTGCGTCGTCAGATTCGTGTGCGCGGTCTTGTGAGCAAAGAAGAAGGCCCGCAAGCGGACGCTTATTACGCCTCACGCTCACTCAAAAGTCGCCTTGGCGCGTGGGCTAGCCAACAATCCCGACCCCTGAGCGGTCGGCCCGCTTTGATGGCGGAAGTGGCGAAAGTAACAGCGCGGCACGGTCCATCGCCTAAGCGGCCACCGTATTGGGGTGGATATCGCATCACCCCAGTCGAGATCGAGTTTTGGGCGGATGGTGCATTTCGACTGCATGACCGGTTTGTTTGGCAGCGATCGACAGTTGATTCCGCTTGGGATGTCTCGCGCCTAAACCCGTAAATTTCATGTGACGTAAAATGGTAAATAATTGTTTTAAAATAACTTAATCTCCTTGCTAATTTGTGCTCTATTTTATCAAATGTGATCGGAATGAACTAATCCAAATTGGTACCAAGATATGAATATCGAAGAGACAGCCCGAACCGTTCGAGGTGCCGTCAAATGGTTTGATTCTGCAAAAGGCTTTGGGTTCGTTGTCTCAGAGGAAGGTGGCTCCGACATTCTGCTGCATGCAAATGTCTTACGCCGCTTTGGTCAAAATTCCGTCGCGGACGGTGCTGTGATCGAAATTTTGACTCAAGAAACGGATCGTGGTTGTCAGGCGGTAGAGGTTCTTTCGATCGAGCCACCGCTTCACGCGGATCTCCTTGTGTTGCCGGATCTGGAAGATTTCGATCTCGATCAGCTTGATCAAGTCGTGCTACAACCCGCACGCGTGAAGTGGTTCGATAAAGGCAAGGGCTTTGGTTTTGCCAACGTTTTCGGATCCGACGCTGATATCTTCGTGCATGTTGAGGTGCTGCGCCGTTCCGGCTTGACCGATTTGGCACCGGGGGAGGCGTTGGCACTCCGCGTGATCGACGGTAAACGCGGCCTAACGACAATCGAGGTAAGCGCGTGGGAAGCAGCAATTCAGTAGACCTTAAGGATTTTTTTGGTGCTCTGGCGCTTACGCTGTGGGCGTCGCAACTCAGCGCGAAACAAGACTGCGCGATTGACCGTGTTCTGATCAAAGGCGATTTTGGTGAGGCGCGTTTTAGCATTGAACTGGCGGATGATCCTGTTGAGCGTGGTCAAGGTTTGATGCACCGCGATAGCATGGCGCGCTCTGCTGGCATGTTGTTTATCTTCGAGAGGCCGCAACCTGTGGCATTTTGGATGAAAAACACGCTGATTCCGCTCGATATGATATTCACGGATAAAACTGGGCGGATTCTACATATTCACGAAAACGCGATTCCTCACGATCTCACTCCGATTTCGGGAGGAGGCGGAGTTTTTGCGGTTCTCGAAATCAATGGGGGACTGAGCGCGATCTATGGGTTTGAGGTGGGCGACGCCCTGCAGCATCCGAGCTTGTCAGAGGGTTCACCAGTAATTCTGTGCAAAGAGTAATTTTGGGCTTTTCAAGCGCATAGGACATCGCTAAGTAGCGCTTTAGTCGGGGCGTAGCGCAGCCTGGTAGCGCGACGGTTTTGGGTACCGTAGGTCGCAAGTTCGAATCTTGCCGTCCCGACCACTTCAATACTTAACTTGCAGTATTAAGCCTCAAGGCTGGCTGTTTTCCTTGTTCATGCACTAAATGTAGATTTTCGAGCACCGCCACCACTAGCCGTTGTGGTCATTTGGAAATCTAACGCAAATTGATGTGACATCATTGCCAACTTGTAACAACTTTCCGAAGTCGTCAAAAATTTATCGACTAGCCAAAATTGATTAACGGCTCGTTAGGGACTCTTCGTGTGTTGAGTGAACTCAGATAGCTAAGCCTGCCGCAAACCTAGATTTTTAAGGGCCGCGAAAATTAACAGCACCTTGTGCAAACATTCCCCTGAATCATCCGCGTCGGTATCGCCCCCCAAATCTGTGCCTAAGGTCAACGCAAAAAACATCACAAAAACGTAAAAAATTACATTGACCACAGATGGGAAAATACGCCAGATTGTGGAGGCGAGGCAGGAAAGCCACAAGATATAGTGGTGTAGGCTCTCTAGTTCGATATTCTTTGCTGCGTCCTGTTTGGGGCGTTGGTGACGTCGTTGGCGTTTGTTCAAGCGACGCGAACAGCGGAGTTTGGACCTAAGTCTCGCAAACAGGCGCGCAGGCGCAGGCAATAGTACTTTTGAGTAATGGGAAGGCTCGAAACATGAAGATTAGCAGACATTTTACTAAAGCAGGCGAAGACGCATACGCCTCACTCGATTTCGTCACAACTGTCTCTGAGATCCGAAACCCAGATGGTTCCATCGTGTTCAAGCTTGATGATGTCGAAGTGCCCGACAGCTGGTCGCAGGTCGCCTCTGACGTGATCGCCCAGAAATACTTCCGTAAAGCGGGCGTTCCCAACAAGATAAAGCAAGTGAAAGAAAAAGGCGTTCCCGCGTTTCTTTGGCGCTCTGAGCCTGCGAAGGATAACGACGGATTTTCTGGTGAAAATTCCTCCAAGCAAGTCTTTGATCGTCTCGCAGGGGCGTGGACATATTGGGGCTGGAAAGGTGGTTACTTCTCAACTGAGGCCGACGCTCAGGCCTATTATGACGAAATGCGTTACATGCTAGCAACGCAACGCGCAGCACCAAATTCACCACAATGGTTCAATACGGGTCTGCATTGGGCTTATGGTATCGATGGTCCCGCACAAGGCCACCACTATGTGGATTATCAGACGGGTGTTTTGACGAAGTCCAAGTCCTCCTACGAGCACCCGCAACCACATGCCTGCTTTATCCAATCCGTCTCTGACGATCTGGTTGGCGATGGCGGCATCATGGATCTTTGGGTTCGCGAAGCACGTTTGTTCAAATACGGCTCCGGCACTGGCACGAACTTCTCCTCCCTACGTGCCGACGGTGAGCAGCTCTCAGGTGGGGGCAAGTCCTCCGGCCTGATGGGTTTCCTGAAAATTGGTGACCGCGCAGCTGGTGCGATCAAATCCGGCGGCACGACGCGCCGTGCGGCGAAAATGGTGATCTGCGATGCGGACCACCCTGATGTTCAAGAGTTCATCAATTGGAAGGTGAAGGAAGAGCAGAAAGTTGCGTCCATCGTTGCCGGCTCCAAGATGCACGAACAGCACCTCAATGAGATCTTCAAAGCGATCCGCGCTTGGGATGGCTCCTCCGAGGATGCTGTTGATCCGAAGAAAAACAGCCAGTTGAAAGACGCTATTCGCGGCGCAAAGAAAACCTCGATCCCCGAGACCTATGTGAAGCGCGTTCTTGATTACGCCAAGCAGGGTTACTCTTCCATTGAGTTTCCGACATATGACACAGATTGGGACAGTGAGGCCTACGCATCCGTGTCTGGTCAAAACTCTAACAACTCTGTGCGCGTCACCGACAGTTTCCTCAAAGCAGTTGAAGCAGATAGCGATTGGGAACTCATCCGACGCACAGACGGCACAGTCGCAAAGACGATTAAAGCACGCGATTTGTGGGAAGACATTGGTCACGCCGCATGGGCTTGCGCTGATCCGGGCATCCAGTATCACGACACGGTTAACGCATGGCACACGTGCCCCGAGGATGGCGAAATTCGCGGTTCCAACCCCTGCTCCGAGTATATGTTCCTCGACGACACGGCCTGTAACCTTGCGTCGATGAACTTGCTGAAGTTCTACAAGGACAGCAAATTTCAAGCGGACGAGTATGTGCACGCGACACGTTTGTGGACTGTTACGCTCGAAATCTCCGTAATGATGGCGCAGTTCCCATCGAAAGAGATCGCGCAGCGCTCGTTTGATTTCCGTACACTGGGTCTTGGCTATGCCAACATCGGTGGCTTGTTGATGAACATGGGTCATTCTTACGATAGCGATGAGGGCCGCGCGTTTTGCGGTGCTTTGACCGCTGTGATGACGGGCGTGTCCTACGCGACCTCCGCTGAAATGGCGGGCGAGCTGGGCGCATTCGCGGGTTACGAGAAGAACGCGGGCCACATGCTGCGTGTCATACGCAATCACCGCAACGCGGCCTACGGCGCAACTGAGGGCTACGAGACGCTCGACATCAAACCGGTTGCGCTTGATCTGGCAAACTGCCCTGATCAGGACCTGACCAAGCTGGCGATGGCCTCTTGGGATAACGCGTTGGAGCTGGGTGAGACGCACGGCTACCGCAACGCGCAGGTTTCTGTGATTGCGCCGACGGGCACGATTGGTCTGGTCATGGATTGTGATACGACGGGGATCGAGCCTGACTTTGCGCTGGTCAAATTCAAGAAGCTTGCTGGCGGTGGTTATTTCAAGATCATCAACCAGTCCGTACCAGCGGCACTTGAGAACCTCGGCTACGGCTCTGCCCAGATCGAAGAGATTGTCAGCTACGCGGTTGGTCATGCTTCCATCGGCAATGCGCCCGGCATCAACCACACATCGCTGATCGGTCACGGCTTTGGCGCGAATGAATTGGCGAAGATCGATGCATCGCTTGCATCCGCCTTCGACATCCGCTTTGTCTTCAACCAGTGGACGCTGGGTGAAGAGTTCTGCACAGGCGTTCTTGGCATCCCAGGCGAAAAGCTGAATGATCCGACGTTCAACCTGCTCAGCCACCTTGGCTATTGCAAAGCAGATATCGACGCGGCAAACGATCATGTCTGCGGCACGATGACTTTGGAAGGCGCGCCTTACCTCAAAGAAGAGCATCTGAGCATCTTTGATTGTGCCAACCCCTGTGGCAAGAAGGGTAAGCGTTTCTTGTCTGTTGATAGCCACATTCACATGATGGCTGCGGCGCAATCGTTCATCTCTGGCGCGATCTCCAAGACGATCAACATGCCGAATGATGCGACAATCGAGGACTGCCAAAAAGCCTACGAACTCAGCTGGTCCTTGGGAGTCAAAGCCAACGCTTTGTATCGTGATGGCTCTAAGCTGAGCCAGCCATTGGCCGCTGCGCTGGTCGAAGACGATGACGACGCGATGGACGTGCTGGAAAGCGGTAATATCGCCGAGAAGGCTGCTGTTATTGCAGAGAAAATCGTCGAGAAGGTGATCGTCAAAGAGATCGTCAAATCACACCGTGAAAAGATGCCGGAGCGCCGCAAAGGCTATACGCAAAAGGCAGTCGTAGGCGGTCACAAGGTCTATCTACGCACAGGCGAATATGAGGATGGCCAGCTTGGCGAAATCTTTATCGACATGCACAAAGAGGGCGCAGGGTTCCGTGCGATGATGAACAACTTCGCCATCGCAGTGTCCGTGGGCCTTCAGTACGGCGTGCCGCTGGAAGAGTTCGTGGATGCCTTCACCTTCACCAAGTTCGAGCCAGCGGGCATGGTTCAAGGGAACGACAGTATCAAGAATGCGACCTCGATCCTTGACTATATCTTCCGCGAGTTGGCGGTTAGCTATTTGGATCGCACGGACCTTGCACATGTGAAACCTGCGGGCGCGTCTTTCGACGATCTAGGTCGCGGCGCAGAAGAGGGCGTGAGCAACGTGTCCGAGCTTAGCGACACGGCAGCAAATAACTCTTTGGAAGTGCTAAAACAGATTAGCTCAACTGGGTATTTGCGCAAGCGTTTGCCACAAGAGTTGGTGGTGCTTCAGGGCGGACAGGCAGGCGCTGTAGCGCTCAGCGGAACCTCTGATTCAGTCGCAGCATTGCAAACCTTGGTGCCCGAAGTGAGCGTTGCAGTTGCGATGCCTACCTCAACAAATACGATGGCAGTGGGCACAGCGGCAGGCTTGGATCAACGCACGAAAGCGAAGATGCAGGGTTATGAGGGCGATCCTTGCGGTGAATGCGGCAACTACACGCTTGTGCGCAATGGAACGTGCATGAAGTGCAACACCTGCGGCGGGACATCCGGCTGTAGCTAAACGCGATGGAGTGTGCGAATTTCCTTAAAATTCGCACATTCAAAAATTAGTCACGAGGCTCTTCCGGGGGTCTCTGACGCAAATCAGGCCGCCGGCAAAAAATAATCCGAGCGGTGGATAATGATGAGCTTAAATTTGTGAAACTGGGGGGCCTTTTGGCACCCCATTTTTTTGCCTTTACAGGGTGCTACCTTACCGTCGCTGATTTGATCACTTCAGCGACGCGTGTCAGTTGGTCCGCTAGTGGATTGCGTTTACGCCAGATCATTCCGATTTGGCGGGACGGGCGAGGTTTCGCAAAGCGGGCGACACTCACATTGGCAGCAGGGGTTTCCACCGCGATTGCCATTTGCGGGATCAATGTCACGCCAATCCCGGCGCTGACCATTTGCACCAAGGTAGTGAACGAACTGCCATCTAGCCCATCGCGCGGCACGCTTGCGCCTGTGTTACAAAACGCCAAGGTTTGGTCGCGAAAACAATGGCCTTCCTCAAGCAAAAGCAAGCGCATTTTGCGCAAAGCCTCCCCATTAGGTACGGGTTTGCCTTCATCTTGCGCGGGTCGCACAAGTACGAAATCTTCGTCAAAGAGAAGGGTCTCTTGCAGGCTTGGCTCTGACGTAGGCAAAGCGAGGATCGCAGCGTCAATCTTGCCGTCCGAGAGTTCGTTCAGCAGCTTAGGCGTCAGCGTTTCGCGCACATGGAGATCTAGGTTGGGATGTTGCGCGCCTAATGCCCCCATGATCGCGGGTAGCAGATAAGGCGCAATAGTCGGGATGATACCAAGCCGTAAACGCGCCAGCGCTTGTCTGCCAGAGGCGCGTGCGACATCGCTCAGCTCTTCCACGGCCCCAAGAATAGAGCGTGCGCGTTGGATCAAATCCTCACCTGCTGCGGTTAGCCGCACAACGCGGGCACCGCGTTCAAACAGGGCGATGCCGAGCGTTTGTTCCATTTCTTTGATTTGGACCGAGATCGCAGGCTGCGAGATCGAACATATTGCAGCAGCGCGCCCAAAGTGGCCTGCGCGCGCGACGGCGTCAAAATATCGAAGCTGTTTTAAGGTAAGTCCTGCCATAGCTTTTAATTATCGAAGATATCAAAAAATGCAAATGTAAACTATTATTTGGCTCTGGTACGGTTTGGAGGAATCATTCATCAGGAGATCGGTACTATGGACGGCAATAACGTCAATCAGGCGGGCAAATGCCCTGTCATGCATGCTGCAAAATCTGACACACGCTCCAACAAAGATTGGTGGCCAGAGCAACTCAACCTGCGCATTCTCAGCCAGCAGTCCAACAAGTCCGACCCGATGGGTGAGGGGTTTGACTATGCTGAGGCGTTCAAAGCGCTGGATCTGGATGCCGTGCGCGCAGATCTCACGGCTTTGATGACGGACAGTCAGGATTGGTGGCCAGCAGATTACGGACACTACGGCCCATTCTTCATTCGGATGGCATGGCACAGTGCGGGCACATACCGCACAGGCGATGGTCGCGGTGGTGCGACCTCTGGCACGCAGCGCTTTGCACCGCTGAACAGCTGGCCTGACAACGGCAATTTGGACAAGGCGCGCCGTCTTCTTTGGCCGATCAAACAAAAATATGGTGCGAACCTGTCTTGGGCGGACCTGATGATCCTTGCGGGCAACGTTGCAATTGAATCTATGGGTGGCAAGACCGCAGGGTTCGCAGGCGGTCGCGCGGATGTGTGGGAGCCGGAGCAGGACATCTATTGGGGTGCAGAAGCTGAATGGCTGGAAGTCAGTGGCGGCGAGAACAGCCGCTATTCTGGTGAGCGTTCTTTAGAAGATCCGTTGGCGGCCGTTCAAATGGGTCTGATCTATGTGAACCCGGAGGGTCCAGATGGCAATCCTGATCCTGTAGCATCGGGTTTTGATATTCGCGATACGTTTGGCCGCATGGGGATGAACGACGAAGACACGGTTGCTTTGGTTGCGGGTGGTCACACTTTCGGCAAAGCGCATGGTGCGGGTGATCCGGCACTGGTGGGTGCGGAGCCAGAAGGTGCCGCGATGCATCTACAAGGCCTTGGCTGGATGAACGATCACAAGAGTGGCGTGGGCGTTGACACAACGACCTCCGGCATCGAGGGCGCATGGACACCGAACCCGACCCAGTGGGACAACGATTATTTCGATGTGCTCTTTGGCTATGAGTGGGCGCTGACAAAGTCGCCTGCGGGTGCGCAGATTTGGCATGCTCTTAATCTTGCGGAAGAAAACCACGCGCCAGAGATAGATGGCTCTGGCAAAAAGGTTCCGATCATGATGACTACGGCCGATATGGCCATGCGTATGGATTCGGCGTACGAGAAGATCTCGCGGCATTACCATGAGAACCCAGAAGAGTTCGCGGATGCTTTCGCGCGTGCTTGGTTCAAGCTAACGCACCGCGATATGGGGCCTAAGACTTTGTATTTGGGTGATCTAGCACCTAGCGAAGATTATGATTGGCAGGATCCGATTCCAGCTGTGGATCATCCTTTGGTAGATGCGAGAGACGTGTCTGCACTCAAAAGCGATATCATAACGACGGGTCTGTCTGTACAAGAGATGGTTTTGGCTGCTTGGGCGTCGGCGTCCACATTCCGTGGCTCTGACAAGCGCGGCGGTGCCAATGGTGCGCGTGTGCGTTTGGCTCCAATGAAGGATTGGGAAGCGAACAATCCTGCGCAACTGGCCAAGGTCTTGAGCGCGCTAGAAGGTGTTCAAGCGACGTTCAACAGCAAGGGCAACAAGAAGGTCTCGCTGGCTGATTTGATCGTGCTTGCGGGCAGTGTTGGTGTCGAGAAAGCTGCAAAGGATGCTGGTCACTCTGTCGAAGTGCCGTTCACTCCCGGTCGCATGGACGCGAGCGCGGAGCAAACGGATCATGAGCAGCAAGATGTGCTAGAGCCGCAAGCCGATGGGTTCCGCAACTATGCAGGTGCACGATACACTGTGTCTGCGGAGGAGTTGTTGGTTGATAAGGCGCAGCTCTTGGGGCTGACAGCGCCGCAAATGACGGTTTTAGTTGGTGGTATGCGCGCGATGGGAGCGAATTTTGATGGCTCCAATCATGGTGTGCTGACGCAGAATGCGGGTCAGTTGAGCAATGATTTCTTCGTGAACCTCTTGGATATGGGCACGGTTTGGGCTCCTGTCTCTGGCGACGAAGATGTCTTCCAGGGCAAAGATCGCAAGACCGGCGCGAAAAAGTGGACCGGTACGCGTGTTGATCTTGTGTTTGGCTCCAATTCTGAGCTGCGCGCTTTGGCTGAAGTCTATGCGAGTGCTGATGCAGGGACGAAGTTTGTCTCCGATTTTGTTGCGGCTTGGACGCAAGTGATGAACGCCGATCGGTTTGATCTGGCTTGAATGGTTTCGGAGCGGCTTTGGCCGCTCCGATCGTCTGGAGGACTAGCTCCCAAACCCCCTAGAATATTTGTGGAAATAGGAAGACTATAGTTTTTCTATTTTGATATCTGCGGGTTGTATCGTGCGATTTTCGAATGTGATTGGATCGGGTGCATAGTTGAACCAGAAGCGGTGCGTGTCGGTATCGCGTCTTCGCAGACCGTCAGGGAGGCGGGTGGTTTCGATCTCTGCTTTTTTTGTAATCATTTCCAAAATGTCTACATATGTTTCAGCATCAGGCCAGCCTGCCATGTAGTGCAGCTTGTCTGCGCGCATCATGGCCGCTGCGCCGGACTTGGTTGTGAGCGTTGTTTCGGCATTGCCGTCTAACTCTTCAAACCAATGCAGGAATGCACCACCGTTTTCTAGCTCGATTCGTGCAGAAGGTGGGAGGCTTTCAACGCGAGCGACGGTGCAATCCAAACCTTTGATATTTGGTCCCATGGGCAAGGGGATGCTGAGATCAGTGGTTTTGCTGCCCGTACGCGGGCCGATAAGGGCCGTGCCTGCGAAATTCTCTAGCGTTTGCGGAGTTTCCAATAGACCCGGTGCAAGGACCATATCGTATCCACTGAGGTCGGTGTCCGGTGCGACGATATCCAGTGACAGGCCAAGTTTGCGTGCGGCGCGATAAGTCTCAAACGCGAGACGGAACATGTCGAAGTCCGCGCCTTGAGGCTGTGCCTCCCATGCCCAGCACGAGGCGTAATCAAAGATCAGTGCGGCGCGTGAATTGGCGGTTCCGACTTCAGGCCACTCGGCAAGTTCGCTAGCGACCTGGCAGGCTTCAGCAAGTGCGGGGGTGGGTTTCGCATCTGGGCGTAAAAGGCCCGCGTGCATTTGTTCCTGCGCGAAAGGCGCTTGACGCCAGCGGAAATAGAGCACGGCTTCTGCGCCATGTGCAAAGGCTTCCCAAGCCCAAAGGCGCGCCATGCCGGGCAAGGGAGCAGGGTTGTAGGGTGCCCAGTTTACCGGCCCCGGCTGTTGTTCCATCACCCACCAGCGACCTTTTCCGACCGCGCGATAGAGGTCATGGTGAAACGCCTGCATGTCTGGATCGCCTTGTCGTAAGTAGCGGGCTTTGTGGTCTTCTGTTGCTTCGAGACGATCTGACAGGAACCCAATTGGATAGCTGTCCCATGAGGCGATATCGAGGTCCGCGCCGACCGCATAGTGATCGAAATCGGTTACGCGGCCCATGTAATTGTGGATGAGCGGCGCATTTGTGTGTTGGCGCAAGATATTAGCTTGAACGCGGTTGAAACGCACGACCTGATTGGAGGAGAACCGCCGGAACGCCAGTACATGCGCGGGGTTTGGTTCTGTCACCGTGAGGTTTGGGAGCGCGATCTGATCGAAGCTGTCATACTCCATCGACCAAAAGATATTGCCCCACGCGCGGTTCAGCGCATCCATGCTTTGATAGGTTTGCGCACACCAGTCCTGAAAAGCGCGGGTTGCCGCCGCTGAATAGCTGACCGTTGTCTCATGGCAGCCATATTCATTGTCAGTTTGCCATGCTTTGACATGGGGATTTTTACCGAAGCGTTGCGCGAGGATTTCGGTGATGCGGCGACATTCATTTTTGTAGCCTTCATGAGAGAAGCAATAGTGGCGGCGCGAGCCAAAGCCGCGCGCATTACCTTCGGCCTCCACGGCGAGCATGTCGGGGTGTTTGTTGAGCATCCAGCGTGGTGGTGTCGCGGTGGGCGTGCCGATGATCACCTGCAATCCCGCTTCCCCCAACACATCGATAGCGCGCGCGAGCCAGTCGAGGTGTAAATCTCCGGGGCCTGGCTCCAATCGGGACCACGCAAATTCGCCAATGCGCACCCATTTGAGGCCTGCCTCGACCATCTGCGCGGCGTCGATTGCCCAGCGATCTTCCTCCCAGTGCTCGGGATAATAGCACACGCCAAGTACACGTTTCATAGGATCACCTGATGTTCTTTTTGCCCGCGCCCAATGCCTTTAAGGCAGAAGATCATGCCGTTTTTGCCAAGGGGTCCGTCGATGCCTTCAGTGGCGGACGTCACGTAGAGGTCGCTCAGATAGGCACCGCCAAAGGCGGGGCAAGTGGCGTGCTTACCCGCGACGGGGTGGCTGGCAAGCAACGTGCCGTCTTGCGTATAAGTGTTAACGCAACCCGCACCCCAAAGGGCGACACAAAAGTTGCCATCCGCATCAATAATCGCGCCATCGGGGGAGAGATCGGCCTCGTTTAGGTCAAGCCAGATCTGCGCCGCGCCATTCGGCCAGCCTGTCTCGGGATCGAGCGGCGCGCGCATGATTTGCTTGGTTGCCGTATCGGTGTAGTGCGCGTATGCGCGATCGGGGCTAAAGCAAATCGCGTTGGAGATTGTCACATCTGACACTAGCTCGCGGACTTCACCGCGAAAAAAGCGATAGATCGCCCCTGCGGCCGGTTCTGCGTTAAAGCCCATCGTGCCGATCCAAAAGCCGCCCCAAGGATCTGCGCGCCCATCGTTGGAGCGCGTGGTGTTATCGTAGTTTTCTATTGCAACAATTGGCTCGCTAAGCATGCCAGAGGCGATATCAAAGCGGTGTAGGCCAATTTCCGAAGCGATCAAAAGTCTCGCGTCATCAATCCACCCTGCAGCAGAGACGCTTAGATCGAAGGTCCAGCTTTGCGCCTTGCTGTGTAGGGTGCGTGCATTGATATCGAACCAGAAAAGTTCACCTCGCGCTGGGTGCCACAAAGGCCCCTCGCCGAGAGAACAGGGGCGGTCGTCGAAAATCATCCTAGTTTGGCCTTGTCATAGGCTTGCACCATCGCTTTAGCGCGCGTGGCGACCTCTGCGGGCGTGAAGCCGGGCTTATAAAGGGCGGAGCCGATGCCAAAGCCATTTGCGCTGGCCCCGATCCATTCTGCGAAATTCGTATGATCCGCGCCGCCGACGGCGTAGACCTGCGTGCCAATTGGAAGAACTGCGCGGATCGCTCTCAATCCATCAAGCCCGAGTAGGGAGGCTGGAAAAATTTTGAGACCGTCTGCACCGGCACCAAGGGCTGCGAAACATTCCGTCGGGGTCATCACGCCTGGAAAACTATCAAGACCCGCGAGCTTTGTGGCAACAATCACTTCTGGGTCTGCATTCGGTGAAACAATCAATTTGCCCCCCGCTTTGGCGACATCGAGCACGGTCTCGACGGTAATCACTGTGCCCGCCCCAATTTGAGCATCGTCCCCATAGGCCTTGGCCATTGCCTCGATAGACTTGAGCGGGCTAGGCGAATTCATCGGAACTTCGATACGCGTGATGCCCGCCTCGATGAGGACTGCTGCGATGTCTTTTGCTTCAATGGGATTCACGCCGCGCAAAATGGCGATGAGGGGACGGCTCATACTTAGGTCTTTCTGTTTAGTGCTTTGTAGGTCGCGCTGAGGCCTGCAAGGGTGGCAGGTGCTGCATCGGTGATCAAAACAGGAATGCATTGCTCTTTCAATGCGCTTTCATAGAGCGCGGTGAGGCGGTTTGCGCCAACAAGCGCCACGTTCTGGCCAAGCCAATAGGGCTTTGCCGCAGCCAGTTCCAAACCTATCAAAGAGCCGGACAGCTGCGCGCGCGCTACTGCGGGTTTTTGGCCTGCCAGCAGATCGGCTGCGCGCAATGAAAACAGATTAGCTGCGAATTTTTCAGGGCGCGAGAGGGTATCTGACACCGCTGTTGCGAAGGTTGCGCCGTTGAGATCTTCACCGCCAAGCGAGTGCCGAAGGACCGTGCCCGTGCTGATTACATCAAACAATTCTCCGGTCATGAAGGTGCGAAAGCTTACAATCTCGCCCGCGCTGACATGGACCCATTTTGAATGTGTGCCGGGGAGACATATGACACCATCCCAGTCTGGGTTTAGGTGCAGAAATCCTGCGATTTGGGTTTCTTCGCCGCGCATGACATCCGCAGGTGTGGCTTGTTTGATGCCTGCGACCAGCCAAACGTTCAGGTCATCGCCTTGGCAATTTGCAATCACCGGTGAACTGGATTGCGCTGCGCAAGGGACAGTCCTATAGGGTGCTTCCTGCCAGCCCTGACGTGATCCGACCATGCCGCAAGCGATCACGGTGCAGGGGGTCGGCAGGGTCCACTCGTTGATCAGGTTTCGTAGGACAGGCTCAAACTCTTCTGAGCTCAGCGAAGACATGCCTTGATCCGATCGCACTTCATCCAGTACTGCGCCCTCAGCAGTCATCGCAAAGATGCGTAGATTGGAGGTGCCCCAATCGACGGCGATCCAGTCAGGCAATGTCTGAGTGTGCAGGCTCATCCGGTCACCACAACGCCGCCATCAATCACCAAAGATTGGCCCGTCATCGCGCGACTGAGATCGGAAGCAAGGAACAAAGTGCCGCCAACAATGTCTTCAGGCGCGAGGGGGGCATCGAGGCACTGACGCGCTAGGTGTGCAGCAAGTCCATCTTCGGTCACCCACATATCCTTTTGTTTTTGCGTTAAAACCCAACCAGGGGCGAGCGCGTTGACGCGGATCTTGTCAGGCCCAAATTCCCGCGCGAGCGAGCGTGTGAGGCCGTTGATCGCAGAGTTCGCCGCCGTGTAAAGCGGATAGCCCGCATTTCCCATCATATAGGAAATTGAGGTAAAGTTGATAATCGAGCCACCGCCCGCCGCCGCCATCATCGGCGCTGCGTGCTGGCACGCAAAGACATAGGCTTTGAAGTTGATATCCATCATCCAGTTATAGAACTCTTCGTCGATATCGCTGGTTGGATGGCGTTTGTCGTTCGCCGCATTATTGATCAGGGTTGTGACGGGGCCGTGGCGCTCTGCCGCCTCATCCATCGTTGCTTTGAGACGGGCGATATCAGTGATGTCGCATTGCATGAAATGGGGTCGATTTGCGTATTGTTTCTCCATCTCATCACAGAAATCTGTGGCGTCCGATCGGCCCACGATAGCCACGCGCGCACCTTGCTTAAGAAAGCCTTCGGTGAGGGCTGCACCGATGCCATTGCCGCCGCCTGTGATATAGACAGAGGTGTCTTTAAGTTCGCTGAACTGTGCCGTCATGAGCGGGGCTCCTTGTGGTGGGGGTGGACGATTTTGCCAGAACAATCAGTGCCTCCGCCACACAGATTTAGTTGGATGTTTTGAAAGATAGGAAGCATCAGATTTTTTTACCTTCGATGACCCACATTGTGTCGGGAAAGTCCCAAGGTAGAGTGAGGCCTTGATGCATGAGATAGTTACCAGACACGGTGATGTTTTCGTTCTTGAGGATCGACGCGCCACGTGAAAGGGCGGGTGCGGTAATGCGATTGCGCAGGATGATCTCATAGCGTGCCAATGGATCAAGGCGCGTGAGGCGCAACGGGCGCGGCGCGATTTGGACAGAGGTGGCTGTTTTGCCTGCGAAGACCACAAATTGCGTGTCGTCTTCTGCGATTTGTTGTTCTGCTATGATCGCTGGATCAGCGCTGTCGAGGCGTAGGATATCTGCGCGTTCCATCCATGTGCGATTGTGTTTCCACCACGCTGTGACGTCTTTCAGGACGGTTGTCTCATGGTCGCTCAATTCGCGCGGATCCATCTCGAAGCCCATATGGCGTTGCGCGGCGACCCATGCGCGCATGGAAATATCGATCACGCGGCCAGAGGTATGACAATGCCGTGGGCCAACATGCGAGCCAGTGACATTGAGCGGCAAAAAGAGGGCCGCGTCATGCTGCATGCGCAGGCGTTCGAGTGCATCGTTAGAATCCGAAAGCCAAACGCGCTGTGTGCGGCTCAAGATGCCAAAGTCGATACGACCACCACCAGACGCGCAACTTTCAATTTCGACCATTGGAAAATTCGCGCGCAGGCGATCAATCAGTGCATAAGAGCCATGTGTTTGTGCCGCGTCGGGTGCAGGCAGAACGCGGTTGTGGTCCCATTTGATGTAGTCAATCGGGTACTCTGACAAGATCGCGGCCATGCGGCCATAGATGAAATCGCGCACCTCTGGCAGCGCCATATTGAGTGCTTTTTGCTGACGGCCAAGCGTTTGATCCTCCGATCCCAAAGCCCATTCAGGATGCGCGCGGTGGATGTCGCTGTCGGGGTTGATCATCTCGGGCTCAAACCAGATGCCGAATGTCATATCCTTAGAGTGCACGTGATCAATAAGCGGGCCAAGACCATCAGGATATTTGCGCGGATCAACCTCCCAATCCGAGAGCGAGGTCGTGTCGTCATCGCGTTGACCAAACCAGCCATCATCCAAAACAAAGCGCTCTGCTCCGAGGTCGGCTGCGCGATCTGCGATGTCTTTAAGAACGTCTAGTTTGTGGTCGAAATAGACGGCTTCCCAGCAATTGTAATGCACAGGGCGCGGGCGATTGGGCTTTGGGAACGTCACGATATGATCGCGCACATGGCGTTGGAACGAGACCGCGCAGCCATTCAGACCATCGTAGCTGTAAACTGCGTAAAGCGGGGCGGAGGAGAAGCGCGTCGCAGGGGCGGCTTCGACCCTTGGCGCGTTGCCGAATTGGATTTGACGGCGCCCATCGGGCAGCTCTTCCGCGATCATCTTGTGGCCACCCGACCAGCCGTAGTGGAAGGCGTGCGCGGTCCCTGTGGTGTTGGTCGCGCCAAATTCGGGGATAATCAGACCGGGGAAATGTTCGTGCCCCGTGCGTCCTGTGCGGTTCTCGCGCATACGAATGCCGGGGGACCATGCTGTGCGGTGCGGTTGGAATTCACCACACCAGCGACCCGCGAAATCGATCATATCCGCGCATTGCTGCGAGGCGGGAAATACAGGTGCAGAGAGCCAATCCAAATGAACTGGGGCATCGGCATCAAGGGTCGCTTGTGCCGTGATGATATGGGTGATCAGGTCAATCGCGAATTTAGCTGTGTAATTGAGACCATGTCCTTTGTCGCGATAGATCAGTGTTAACGCATCCTCGGAGACATCATCGCTCTCAAAGCAAAACTTTGGCAGCAAAGGTGTGCCATTTTCTGAACGGATGATCATGCCGGGTTGACCGGGGAAGGTGCGCGAGGCCTCGGGGCAAATGCTCAAATCAGGGTTTTCGTCCAGCATCCCGCCAGTTACATCGAGCGCATGTGCCGCGTGAATAGTCGAAAGATCTTCGCGCGCCGGTAGGGGCGCACCCCAATACACCACTTGCGGTAAACGCGCACCTGTAGCGGCCAGCACCAGCGTTTGGCGACTGCAATCTAGTCTCCAGTGTTGCATCTTATTTAACAGCACCCAGTGTAAGGCCCGCGATGAAGTGCTTCTGCATCAGGAAGAACATCAAAACAGGGGGAAGGGCGGCAACAATAGAGCCTGCGCTCATCAAGTGATACGCCGCACGGTATTGAGAATTAAAGGCAGTGATGCCTGCCGTGACAGGCTGTGCATCAGGTCCTTGAGTGAGTACGACGGCCCAGAAATAGTCATTCCAAATGAACGTGAAGATGAGTACCGCAAGCGCCGCTAGTGCGGGCTTCATCAAGGGCAGAACCACATAGAGGAAGATTTGCCATTCGCGCACGCGCTCGACACGGGCCGCTTCTATCAAGGGAAACGGCAGTGCGCGGATGAAATTGCGCATGAACAGTGTGCAGAAGCCTGTTTGGAACGCGATGTGAAACAGAATTAGGCCCGTTTTGGTATCATAAAGGTTCATGTTCACAGTCAGATCGCGCACCGGTACCATTAAGATTTGGAAGGGTACGAAGTTGCCTGCGATGAACATGAAGAAGATCAGCAAGTTGCCTTTGAATTTGTAGATACCCAGCGCGAAACCCGTCATGGCGGACAGCGCAATCGTTCCAAGGACAGTTGGAGCCGTGATCAAAACGGAGTTCAGAAGGTAGCGCGGCATATCGCTTTCAAAGAAGACCTTTCCATAGTTTTCAAAGAAATTGAAGCTGCTCGGGATGCCCCAATAGTTGCCATTGGTGAAGTCTGAATCCGGTCGGATCGAGAAGACGGCAACCGCAATTAACGGCAAAAGCCACATGATAAGAACAATGGGCAGCAGACCTTGATATGCCATTTGATAGCTGCGTGACTTTCTTTTGATTGGGGTGGGAAACATCAGCGTGCCTCCTTTTCTTCGCGCCACATGGAATAGAGGAAATAAACGATAAAGCCGAGCATGATGAAGAACAGTACTGTCGCGATTGCAGATCCGTATCCCATGCGGAAGCCAAATTCAGAGAGGCTTTCTTCAAACATATAGAATGATAGAACGCGCGTTGATCCGAATGGTCCACCGTTGGTCATGATTGATATCAGATCGAAGCTGCGCAAAGCGCCGATGATTGTCACAACAAAAGCGATAAACGTCGCAGGTTTTAGTTGCGGCAAGATCACGTACCAGAGCATCTTGTGCCCTTTCGCGCCATCTAGGCGGGCGGCTTCTACTTGCTCTGGATCAACCGCGTTCAGACCCGTGAGGTAGAGGATCATACAATAAGCGGTCTGCGGCCAAAGGCCTGCTGCGATGATCCCATAGGTCGCCATTGTCGGATCACCGAGGATGTTTAAGGAGCCCAGGTTGAAGAAGCCAAGGATCGCGTTCAGCAGGCCCTCTCGTGGGAGGTAGAACCAAGAAAAGACAAGGCCCACAACCACTTGGCTGATCACGAATGGGAAAAAGAACAAAGACTTGTAAAGACGAATGCCGCGCACGGTCTGGTTCAGGAACAACGCGATGAACAAACCCATAGGGATGGCGAACAGGTAAAGCACCAACCATTTGATGTTGTTCCAGAATGACACTTCAAATTTGCGATCCATCTTTTGATCGCCAATGCCGAGCAAGCGCTCATAGTGCGCCGTGCCCACATAGGTTTTATCGCCCAGACCGTCCCATTCGTGGAAACTTATCCAAAAGCTTTGAAAAATTGGGACGACGACGTAGATCGAAAAGAAGACGATGCCAGGGATCAAGAACAGCCATGGGGTTATGGCGATCTCGTTGCGCCTGTACCAACCAAGATTGGACGTAACAGGGGTGTCGGCGGGTGCTGACATATCGATCTCTCCTGAAATTGGCGCATATTCGTAAACACTCTTCGGCAGTGCTTGCGGATAGGCAGGGTAGGTGACCACCCCCAAATGAGGGAGTGGCCGAAAGTGACGCGTTAGAGCTTACTTGTAGACGCGCGCACGTGTCTCTTCGAGACGTGCAAGGATGTCGTCCAAGTTGTCCGGGAAGACCATGAATTCCTGCAAGCCTTCCATGCCCGCAGACGCCATCTCCGCTGGGAAGTCACGGTCAAAGAACTGTGCAACGCCGCCTTTTGCGTTGTTGGACAGCATGTCGAAGCCCTTCGTGATGAACTTGTCGTCTGCAACAGAAGACGCGGAGTTTACGGGCAACTGGCCCAGCTCGTTGCCGTTGATGTCCGACTGTACAGCTTCCGAAGTTACAAAGCGCAAGAACTCACGCGCGGCGTCTTTGTTCATGGCACCGGACGGGATGTGGAACGTGTCTGTCGGAGCGTCTTCGCCCTGAGGTACATCCGCGATCAGTGGGAATTGATAGAAGCCCAGTTGATCGTCTGTGAGGCCCGCTTCACGCAGTGGCGCAACTGCGAAGTTACCCATCAGGTAAGCTGTCGCTTCGCCCTTAACCATGAACGGAAGTGCTTCCTGCCAGGAATAGTTCTGGTGGTCGTCAACAACTGCGCCCATGTCGATCAGCTTGCGCCAGTTTGAGAATGTCTCGCGTACACGCTCATCTGTCCACTCAACACTGCCCTGGGCCAGTTCCATGTGAAAGTCGAAGCCGTTTGTGCGCATGTTCATGTAGTCGAACCAACCGCCCGCAGTCCAAAGGAACTTGGAGCCGATTGTGTAGCACTTGCGACCGCTCTCAACGATCTTCGCGCAGTTTGCCATTTCTTCGTCGAACGTTGCTGGCTCAGAGAGGCCCAGCTCTTTGAAGATGTCTTCGCGGTAATAGATGCCCCACTGGTAGTAGGTGTAGGGAACGCCCCACTGCTTGCCGTCGATTGTCATCGCGCCTTTTGTAGATGCGAGTGCTTCGAACGCGGGCTCTGCCCAAACGTCGGAAATATCTTCGAACAGACCGGCAGAGACATATGGGCCCATGCGGTTTGCAGCATACCAGTTCACCACGTCAGGCGCGTTGGCGCTGAGCGAGTTACGGATCTGTGTTTTCCACGCTTCGCGGTCAACAACGGTCAGGTTTACTGTCAGATCGGGATGCTTTTCGTCGAACTGAGCTGCAAGACGTTCCATCACTGCGCGTGGCGCAGGGTTGGACATGTCGGATGTGATGTTCAACTCACCAGACAGTTTCGCGTGGCCGTCTGCAAATGCAGCGCCTGCCAGAATGGTGGTGGCCGTGAGCGTCGCGACGGACGCTTTAATGATGGAACGCATGGTGTCCTCCCTAGATGCATTCGTATGTCGAAAAGGGCGCGCGATATCGCGTCACCCCCTCGGTCTTTCTTTTCCAAACTTTGGTTCCATTATTTGAAACTTGGTTTTGGATATTGATACTAAATCGCGCACGGGCTAGGCTTGTCAACAGCCAACATATGCGGCAGTGCAGCAATTTTGACGCAAGCGCGCGGGGGTGGCAGAGAGGAAATGGTGGTGTCTTTGGACAAGAGAAAAAGTGACGGAACAGTTGGTAAGGCGTTGGAGATATTGGATCTTGTCGCCTCCTTCGGTCGACCTGTGCGTTTTTCTGATGTGCTCGATGTCGCCGAATTCCCTAAGGCCACGGTATATCGATTTATTCAAACGCTCACCTCTCAGGGGATGCTGAGTTACGATCCCGATCGCCAAACTTATGCTCTGGGGATTCGGCTTGTACGACTGGCGCACTCCGCTTGGCAGCAATCCTCATTGGCACCAGTCGCGCATCCGCATATCGAAAAACTTGCGGGCGATGTTGGCGAAACCGTGCATCTTGCGCAGTTGGATCATGCGCAGGTCCTCTACGTGGACAAGATTGACCCCGGAAAGCCGATCGAGATGTTTTCGCAAGCCGGCAAAGTTGGCCCCGCCTATTGTACGGGCGTTGGCAAAGCGATGATGGCCTACCTTGAAGCGTTGCATTTGGCTGAGGTCATTGGTCAGCAAAGTTTTCATGTCTTCACAGAAAACACGCTTTCAGACGAAGCCGCGTTAAGAGCGGAGCTGATTGATATCCGCTCTAACGGATACGGTTTTGATCGCGAAGAGCATGAGCCGGATATCATCTGTGTGGCTCTGCCAATCTTGACGGCGCGGGGCCGTGTTTTAGGCGCTTTGTCTGTGACGAGTTCCACGCAGCGCACTAATTTGGCGGCGCTAGAGGCTTTGGTGCCACGTATTCAAGTGGCTGTAACCGCCATTGCAAATGAAGCGGAAAGCTGGCGCTTTCCTGATCAATCGAAATTTCAATCCATAGAGACGGCAAAGGGGTAGGCTTATGTCTGGTGTGACGCTCAACAAGGTCATTAAGAAATATGGTGACGTTCAGGTAATCCATGGGATTGATCTTGAGATTAATGATGGTGAGTTTTGCGTGTTTGTTGGTCCCTCTGGTTGCGGTAAGTCGACATTGCTGCGCATGGTTGCAGGCTTAGAGGAAACAACGGGTGGTCAGGTTCATATCGGCACGCGTGATGTTACCCGCGTAGACCCGTCAGAGCGTGGTGTTGCGATGGTGTTCCAAACCTATGCTTTGTATCCACATATGACCGTGCGCGATAACATGGGCTTTGGCTTGAAGATGAACGGACATCCGAAAGCCGAGATCAAAGAGAAAGTCGCAGAGGCGAGCCGTATTCTGAAGCTGGATGAATATCTTGAGCGTAAGCCTGCGGCGCTCTCTGGTGGTCAGCGTCAGCGTGTTTCTATTGGTCGTGCGATTGTGCGCGGGCCTGAGGTGTTCTTGTTTGATGAACCTTTGTCCAATTTGGATGCTGAGCTGCGTGTAGAAATGCGTGTAGAGATTGCGCGCCTGCACAAGGAAATCGGCGCGACAATGATTTATGTCACGCACGATCAAGTCGAAGCGATGACCTTGGCCGATAAGATAGTTGTATTACGTTTGGGTGTGATCGAACAGGTTGGTAGTCCGATGGAGCTTTACCGTGATCCCGACAATAAATTTGTAGCTGGTTTTATCGGCTCGCCTGCGATGAACTTCATGGAAGGTGTGATCGGGGAGAACGGCTCTGTGCAAGTGCCCGCTTTGCAGCGTGACGTCGCGACTGGTGTTGGTGGAGCTGTAGGCAGCGAGGTCAGTTTTGGTCTTCGCCCTGAGCACATCACGATTGATCCTGCAGGGAGCACGCATAAAGTTGAAATGACCGAAAGCCTTGGCGGGATTTCTTTTGCTTATTTGGTTGGGGAAACCGGTGAGCGCATGATCGTCGAAGAGCGCGGTGATGAGCGTTCGCGCGAAGGTGATGTGGTTGGTTTGAGTTTTGAAGATAGCCGGTCGTATGTTTTTGATGCGGCGAGCGAGATGCGTATTCGTTGATGTTTCGGATCGCTTGCTCGATCCGACCGGGCGAGGGGTTAGCCCCTCGCGCTCCCCAAAGTTTATTTGGAAAAATGAAGCTTAGTCGACGGGCAGGCCGCTGGGGACTGTTGAGGGTCGGCCGAGAGGGCGATTGTTTCCTGATGCGCCGGTGAGGCTGAGCAGGAAGCTTTTCAGATCAGTAATGTCTGTTGGTGTCAGTGTAATTGGCGTGATGTCGAGTGCCCGGCTTTGGCGTGCCATTTCGCGTATATCGGATTGGATCGTGAAATCAATTACTTGCAGCCAAGGGGCATCGGGGAGGTTCGCCATATCAAGAGTCCAGATGTCGCGCGAAGTTTTCGGATTGCTGTGATGTTGGATCATGCTTTCCAGCGTTGGGAAAGCGCCGTTGTGTCCATATGGCGCGGTGAGGGCGATGTTTCTAAGCGGGGGCGTTCTGAAGCGGTACGCGTCCTTTAAAGCGTCGCTTTCGCCCATGCGGCCTACGTCGCGAGGCATTGGATCGAAGCGGCGTGTGCGGCCCGGGCCAAAGGCGGGCAGGCCAAGCGCGTGGAATTTTTGATCGGTGAACAGTGGGCCAGAGTGGCAGGAGGCGCAGTTTGCTTTGCCATAGAAAAGGTCTTTGCCGCGCTGGGTCGGTTCGGGAAGTAGGGTTTGCTTGGTGAGGTAGGTGTCGAACGGGCTGTCATGGCTTTGCCACTCGGAATTGATGAAAGCGCCGAGGGCATTGCCGATTTGCACGATGGTGAGGTCTTGCGGATCATTGATCTCGTTAAATGCCGTTGCAAACATGTCCGCATATTCAGGGATTGCGCGCACGCGTTTGGCGATGATCGGCCATGCGGCATCTATGCGGTCATGCACCGCACCTGCGATCTCATTCTCTTTCGGATTTCCAGCCATTTCGAATTGCGCGGTCAAAGGGAATAAGGCCTGCGCGGCGGTGATGTTGTCGAGGCCTTGGGGCAGCCATTCCTCTGCGGGGGAGTTGAAGCCGTTGCCGTAAAGACCCGAAACCGACAACCGCCCATCATGGAAAATGTTGCGAATGCTCTTGTGACCGATGTTCCAAAGGGCAGGGGCGTTGCGCGGGATGCGTTTGCGGATTTTGCTCTCCCCCGTGCCAGCGTTACGTTTGGGGCCAAGGCCAACGCCGCCCTCTCCAATCCCAAGGCTCAAACCATCGGTTCCGCCAAGATCATGATGATGGCAAGTGCCACAGGAAATATTGCGATTGCCGCTCAGGATTTTGTCATAGAATAACAGTTGCCCAATCCTTGCCTTTTGCGGATCACTGGGGTGAAACTGATCCCGCGTCAAAGGCGCAGGCAGATCATTCGCGACCCCCACCGTGGGTAACACAGCAAGGAGCGTGGCATGCGCAAGATACTGACGATATTGGCGTTTCTGGCGAGCCCCGCGCTGGGCGAGATTGAAGAAGGGCGCGATCTGATGGAGCAGGGTCGCTTTGAGGAGGCGCGCGAGGCGTTCTGGCCTGCCGCCCGCTCTGGCAATGCGGATGCGGAGGAGTTGATCGGCGTGATGTATGCGCTCGGCCTTGGGGTGGCGCAGGACTATGAGCGCGCGTTTGAGTGGTATCTGCGCTCTGCCATGAAAGGGCATCCGGGCGCGCAGAGTGGGGTGGGCTGGTACTATGAGGTTGGTCTTGGCATGCCCGCGCCCGATCTCACGCGCGCGTATCTGTGGTATGTTTTGAGCGCGATTGGCGGCGATCCCGATGCTGCGATCTCGCAGGAAGAGGTTGTGAAGAAAATGACGCAAGAACAAATTGATAAGGCCCATGTGCTGATCGATGACTATCGTGTCTGGATGTATCCGTTTCGGTAGGGAGGGTAGTGGTGTTTTGTTTGAGGGGGAAGGGGCTTGGTGTGCTGGACGTGCAATGTTACATAACACGCCTTATCAGTGAAAACTCGTCCTTGCCGCCAACTCACTCATTTGAAATTTGAGCGTTTGGAAAAAGGTTTGATACGGTTCGACGGCTCATTTCCTTCGCAAGAAGATCATGGAAAATATCCAATGTACCGCCGATCTGATCCGAGTTCAGCCATCCATCAGCTAAGCGCCAGTTTCGAAAAAATATCCAATCGATTTCATGTCCTCTCGAAGAAGCAAGACGATTCCGAGCTTGTTCTTCACAAAGTGGTAAACACAAGCTTTGCACTTGTGCCAAACTTCTTTTGCATTTCAAAACGCGCCAAATCCGCATTTGAGATGCTCGTATCAATATCCAACTGAGTTATCTCAGTGAGGCGGGAGATCTCTTCTTTTATGTTGGCAGGGATCGTTTCGCATACCGCTTCAAAAGCATCGGCAAAATGCTGATCAGTAGTGATACTCATTTCCCAAGGTTTAGGCTGTATTCTCCAAAATACATGCTCGGCTCGTTCAGTCCAAGTATCCTGTTTCAGTAAACCTAATACGCGAAGAATACCTAGGACTTCTTCACTTGCATGCGCACAGCCAAGCTTGTCAGAATATTCTATATTCGCTTCTGGAGGTAACTACCCACCTGCAGCGATGTATTGTGTCATTGCGCGAGCACGCTTGACGAATAGTTGCGGGCTACCATCTGCACGTCGGTACGAAAGTTCATGACGCTGATTTGCGAGTTTAATGACGGCTACACTTACGTCATCCCAACGGGGCGCGGGAGAAGGGGTATGGGACACATCGAGCGGGATCGCTCCCCAATTTGTCGCGAGCGTGTATCCAGGCTTTACGAGGGCGTTACATCCCATTTGATACGCGCTCAAAGAACTATGTTGCCATCCTTCGCGCTCGTTGTCGTAGGGTATAGATTTGGCAAAATAACTAAAAGCTGCTTCAGGCCAGTCTGGATTTGAACTATCTATAGATATCAATTTTGTCATTGAAGCTTTTCAACGGTTTTAAAAAATGCTTCTCGTACCACTTTCTGTTCAGGAGGATAAGCGCTTCCATCATCATTGGTCAGATATTCTGGTGTTAACCAGTCGATGTTCAAGGGAAGCGCCGCAGTGCCCAATATTTGCTCCTGTTGCTTAGAAATCTTCGCATTGAGAATTTCGGACAAACTTGCTTGTCGTTCTAACCTATTCAACATAGCGCCGTTTGCGCTCTGAACTCCTGCTTGTTCAGCGTCTTTGGGGAACGCTTCAATTAGTGGGTTTATTTGGTGTAAATCTTGATCTGGAGCCCCCCCCCACATAACCACTTCATAGCGATGGGGTGCAAAATGAAATCGAAGCCGAAGAAGACGTTCCCAAATGGTTGCGTTTGGCCTGATGCTGTGGTGGCTAGTAAGCTCAAGCTCAAGGTGAGTTGCAAGAACGAAGCTTTTATACAGCGAAACAAAATAGAAATTCTTTTGTCAGTAATGACGGACAATGCACGAATCTTTTTGCAGCATAAAAAAACTGAACTTTTCTAAGTTTTCAACCCCTAGCTGAACAACATAACGCCCGTTACACGATGTTCGCAGTTTGTTGCCAGGGCTAGTAATCGCGCATAGGTTGCACTTTGAGAAATAAAAGAAGCGCCGCCTTTTCAAGCGACGCTTCCCCAAACTTCAATAGCCTTCAATCAGAAGACCAGCAAAGCAACCCGTCTTACTTAATATCAGCCATACGGCCCGCATTGATATCGGCCTCAGCCTCAGCAACTGCGGATGTCAGTGCGTTGAAGATCTCTTCACCGCCATCAACATTGCCTTTGAACCAACCATACACAGGCGCAGCCGCTTCTTTGAAAGACGCTTTCTCCGCAGGTGTTGGCACATAAAGGTCACCGCCGCCTGCGACGAAGTCCGCGTAGGCTTGGATCGACTTACGCTTGGGGGACGCAAACGTCGCCTGCTGTAGCTGGGAGAAACCATCCACAACCACTTGGCGCACATCTTCTGGCATCGCCATGAAGCTGTCGTTGCTCATCCACCAGAGCGCGCCCATGTAGGCGTGGCCGTCGAGCGTGACGTACTGCAAACCCGCATCTGGGAATTTCATGCCCATAATGTCTGTGATACCATTCTTGGAACCCTCAACAACGCCCGTTTGGAACGATGTGAACAGCTCTGGCCATGGGATCGGCGTCGGAGAGGCACCGAGTGCGCGCACGAGCTCTTGTGGAAGATCAGCAACAACTGTGCGAATTTTCAGGCCTTCCATGTCGGACGGGTTCTGTACGCGACGCTTTGTGTTCGCGAAGTTGCGCCAGCCGCCTGTGTTACCGATGGTCATCAAGCGGATCTTGTCGCCGGATGTTGCCAGCGCCATTTCGCGCATTTTGCGAGTGAAGTCACCCTCAAGCACAGCTTCTGCCACGCGGTCGTCCGCCATCAGGTATGGCAAGTCGAGGACCTGAACATATGGGAACAAGCCAGCCGCGCCGCCGGATGTGGAGATGTAGACGTCGATGGAGCCATCGGCGACACCCTGCAAACACTCAGCGCCTTTGGAGCACAGCTGCGTGCCGATGAAGAGTTCAACTTCGACTGCGCCGTTGGAGGCCGCTTCGACGTAGTTTTTGAAGACAACCAGACCGTCATAGTCTTCGTCGTTTTCATTCGAGTTCGCCGTCGCGCGGATTTTGTATTGCGCGTGGCCGTCTGCGTAGGCCGCGAAGCCCGTTGTTGCGAGGAAGCTCGCAGCAAGCAGTGTTTTGGTTAAGCTTTTTAGCATTTTTGGTTCTCCCAATTTGGTTTTTTAGTTAGTTCACGAAACCCGTAAGGCGGGGGATCGTCATCGAAATGGCCGGAACGTATGTAATCAAAAAGATTACAAATATTTCGACCAAAAGGAATGGAATAATTGCGCGCGCGATGGCTTCGACCCGCTCGCCCGAGACCGAGCTGGCGACGAACAGCACAAGGCCCATGGGCGGCGTTGCAAGGCCAACGGTGAGGTTCACGCTCATGATGATCGCGAAATGCACTGGGTGCACGCCGAGGTCCACAAAGATTGGTCCCAAAATAGGACCAAGGATGATGATCGCCGGGCCTGCGTCTAGGAACATACCCACGATGAAGAGCAAAAGGTTGATTAGCAGCAGCAGGATCAAAGGATTGTCTGACAGGCCAAGGATGATCGCGGCCAGTTGCTCTGGCGCATGGGAAAGACTGACAACGGTTTTGAACGCCATGGCTGCGCCGACCAGCAACAAAACGACCGCAGATGTGCTCGCTGCTTTCATCAAGATTAACGGCATGTCTTTTATCTTGAGTGTGCGCAGGATGAAGAAACCAACGAGCGTCGCATAGAAAACGGCGATTGCAGCGGCTTCTGTAGGTGTGAAGATACCCAAAAGGATGCCGCCAAGGATCAGGATTGGCGTTTGCAAAGGCACCATCGCGCGTTTGCAAACCATGCGGAAATCATGCCCGACCAATTGGCGAATGCCAAGGAAGATACCATGTGCTGCGAGCAGTGCGCCCCCAAGGCTGAGCCAGTTCGCTGTCGCGCTTGCCTCGTCGCCAAGCGGCACAAAGGACCAGATGATAAGACCGATGTTGAGACGTACAAGGATGAAGGACACCCACCATTCGGTTGCTCCCATCGTCGTACCTTGGAGTACAACACGTTTGGCGGCTGGCAGGTCATACTTGTCCGCTGTCAAGCGCACCATAACCATAAGGCCCAGACCAACCAAAATACCCGGAACGATGCCCGCAAGGAACAAGGCTGCGACGCTTTCGCCCATGACGTATGCGTAGATGATCATGATGCCCGACGGTGGGATGATCGGCCCAATGACCGAGGACGCTGCAGTAATCGCAGCGGCGTATTTGCGGGTGTAGCCCTCTTTCTCCATCGCGGGAACGAGCATGGAACCAAGCGCGGATGTGTCCGCAACGGCCGAGCCGGATAGACCTGCAAAAAGCATTGAGGACAGCACGTTCACTTGCGCAAGACCGCCCCGTAAATGGCCCATCAAGGCTTGAGAGAACTCGACTAGGCGTTCTGTGATGCCACCGCGGTTCATCAGCTCGCCCGCGAGCATGAAGAAAGGAATGGCCATTAAAGGGAAGCTGTCCATGCCATTATAGACGTTGCGATAGAGCAGGGCGATGTCTCGTTCTTGCCCGTTAAGGTAGAGCAAAATACCCGGTGCAGCGAGCAAGCCGAAGAAGACGGGGAGACCTATCATCAACAGGAAAAGGAATACGGGGAGGAACCAAATTAACACTTATTCAGCCCCCACAAATTCTTCATCAGAGAGCGGTTTCAACGTGCTACCGCCGCCCGCTAAAGTGATGAGGGAACGCAGGATCAGCTCGATGCTAACGATTGTGAGCAGAATGAAACCAACAAGCAGCGACATGTACATCCAGGCAAGCGCGAGCTTGAAACTCTTGCCGCCCACCCAATCGAGTGGCACCCAAAGGGTTGCTGACTTGAAGTTCCACGCCATCCCGCCTGAGTGATCCATGCCAAGCTGCACGGCAGTGACGAGCACCAAGAGGGACACGCTCAGCAAGAACAGAGACACGATTGCGGCTAGGGCGCGCGGCAAGGCGCGCTCGAACATGTCAATCGCGACGAAACCACCGATGCGATAGGCAGATGGGGCAATAAAACCCGTCATCCAAAGCATCAGAAAGCGCGCGGCTTCATCAGGCCAAGGCAAAGCGTTGTTCAAAACGTAGCGAAAGAAGACTTGGATCAGAATACATACCACCATCAGCCCGATGCAGACCACGGCAAGGCCGCGCCCTAATGGCAGGACCAAATCGTTGAAGACTTGGAAGGGCATCAAAAGCCCTTTGAGTAGTCCCATGGTCGCTCCCCTCCCAAGGATGACTTATCTTAATGCGCCTATATCGCTGGTTTTAAGTATCATTTAAGCTCCGGTACTTTCCAGAATAGAACATTAACGGATTCGCGTCTTGTGTGCTTACACGAGTCACGCGCCCAACGATTATTGAATGATCCCCAGCGTCATGAATGGCGAATTGCGTGCATTCAAAGCGCGACAAGCAATGTGCGATCAAGGGTACGCCCTGTGGGCAAGCATGCCAGTCATAACCATCGAAAGCATGTCCATTATGCGCGAAGCCGCCACATATTTGCGCCTGGTCCGCCGACATGATGTGAATGGCGAAGTTTTGAGCATTCACAAAAGCTTCGTAGCGTTTTGACGCTTTCGCTGGAGACCAAAGTACAAGCGGCGGATCAAGCGAAACAGACGAAAAACTGTTCGCAGTGATGCCCAACGGCCCCCTGTCGCTGTCGCATGTGATCACCGCAATCCCCGTTGCGAAACGCCCCAAAGAATCGCGGTACGCAAGCTTGGTGTCGTCGTTCGGTTCAAAGCTGTCAGGCAGCGGAAGGGTAGGCATATCGCGGCTCATGGCACTTCGGACCCGAGCGCAATGGAGTAAAGTTCGAACCATGTTTCGCGGTCCATTGTGACTTTAAGAGCGTCACTGATCTTACTTATCCGTGCGAGTGAATTGGTCCCCATCACAGGCATAATCTTTGCAGGGTGCGCGAGCAGCCATGCGACGGCGACGGCGGTTTCATCGACGCCACTTGATTCACCTATCTCCTTCAATGCGTCCAGCAGTACTTTGTTATCTTGTGAGAAAAGAGAACCCCCACCTAAGGGAGACCAGGCCATTGGCGCAACCTTGCGTTCTTGCAAGTAGGCTAAGTCACCATTGGTGAATACCTCATGTGCAAGCAGGGACAGTTCGATCTGATTGGTCACAAGCGGCGAGGACATCGCACTTTGTAAAAGCGTCCAGTCATGCAGTTTGAAGTTTGAAACGCCAATTGATTTTGCTTTGCCAGAGGCGACAACCTCATCCAATGCGGCACCGGTCTCTTCGGCGTCCATCATTGGATCGGGGCGATGGATCAGCAAAAGATCAACGTAATCCGTGCCCATCAAACGCAAAGAATGCTCGACCGATGCCAACAAATGGGCGCGCGATGTATCGTAGTATTTGACCTTTGCGTCTGAGTAGCGACCCACGGGTGCCAGGATATCGCATTTCGTCACGATCTCGATCTTCTCGCGCAGATTGGTGCCTTGCAAAGCGTTGCCAAGGATTTCCTCGGCCTCATAACCGCCATAGATATCGGCTTGGTCCATTGTTGTGATGCCCTGCGACAGGCAGCTTTCGATCTTGGCCTGCACGTGACTTGTGCTGGTGTCGGAGTCATCGCCAATGCGCCACATGCCGTAAATCAATCGGCTCAAGCTCACGTCGGAATTTAGTGAAATGCGTTCCATTTAGCGTCTTTCTCCTGCGCCAAGAGGGGTCAAAGGTGTGCTGTCTGGCACCCGGCCGTAGACGTGGGGCAGTGAGCAGGTTTTCAAGTGGGGCAGCACCAAATTTCCGAAGTGCTTGCACTCGTCAATATGCGGGTAGCCTGAAAAGATGAAAGCACGAATGCCCATCTTTTGATAGGCCTCAATCTCGCTCAGGACTTGATCTGCGCTTCCGACCAACGCGGCCCCGCAGCCAGAGCGCGCGCGCCCAACACCGGTCCAAAGATGTGGCTCTATAAAGCCTTCCATATCTGCAAGATCACGGTTTTTGGCCTGATGGCTAACCCCGAGCGATGTGCTGTCGAGGGCACGATCACGGATGGTTTTACCGTGATCATTATCCAGCTTGGACACGATATACTCGGCGTATTCACGCGCCTCGGCCTCGGTGTCGCGCACAATCATGTGCACACGAAGGCCATAATCAAGCGTCCGGTTGTAGGTTTCCGAAACCTTGTGAACCGCCTTCATGCGCTCTGCCAGCTGATCTTTCGGCTCTGGCCACATCAGGTAAACGTCACAGTGTTCACCGCATAGCTCTAGTGCAGAGGGGGAGTAGCCACCGAAGTAAAGCAGCGGACCACCCGTTTGATAGGGGCGTGCAGGATCAGTTGAAACCGCTTCGAAGTTATAAACCTCACCAGAGTGGTTTATTTCATCCTGCGTCCAAGACTGTTTCAGGATCTCCACAACCTCGCGGGAGCGTTGATAGCGGAACGCGCTATCGGCTTTTTCACCTGGAAAATCGGACGAGATAATGTTGACCGTCAAACGCCCTTTCAACATGTGATCCAGCGTCGAGATTGTTCGCGCAAGCATGATGGGTTGCATTTCACCACAGCGTACAGCCGCCAGCATGTTGATCTTTTCCGTGATCGGCGCGCAGCCGGCAACGAAGCTCAGCGTGTCTTGACCCACTTGATAAGAGGACGGGCACAGGATGTTTCCAAAGCCCTGCGCTTCAGCCTCTTTCACGATGCTTGAGCAATGATCCCAGCTAGACCGCAGCGCGCCATCGGGCACGCCAAGGAACTGATAGTCATCTGAGCAGAGCGCGGAGAACCACGAAATTTCTGCGCGATCGAGGTCTTGAGATGTGATTGGAACCACCGACATTAAGGGGCCTTTCGCATGCGTAATTTTGTCTTGCGTACCATCAGCGATCGTGTAAATCAATGGTATATCAATTATTGGAATGCGCTCGGTGGTCATCCAGAAATCTCTTCCCCTTTATGTTCAAATTGCAGAGCTTTTGATCCGTGACATTGCGGCTGGGCGATATCTAGATGGCGAATGCTTGCCGCCCGAGCGTGAGCTTGCATCGCGTTTAAGTACTACGGTAACAACACTTCGTAAATCATTGGTAATAATCGAAGAAAAGAAACTCTTAAAGCGCGTTCAAGGGTCGGGAAATTACATTCAAGCGCAGCCCGACGTGGATAGTGTTTACGCCTTTTTTCGGGTCGAGTTGTTGCAGGGTGGTGGCTTGCCCACAGCGCGTTTGTTGTCTGTCGATCGTTTGACAAAACCCGATGACCTTCCCGAATTCGGTGCAAGTGAAGAGGCCTTTAGGATTCGCCGTTTGCGTAGTCTTTCGGGCGTGCCCTGTGTGCTTGAGGAAATATGGCTGGATGGGTCATTCATCGACACTTTGAGCGCGCAAGACTTGCCCGACTCGCTTTATCTTTTTTACCGCGAAGCCTTGGGGCTGTGGATAACCCGCGCCGAGGATCACCTGAGTATCGCGCCCTGTCCTGATTGGGGCCCGCAAGAGTTTGGTCCCAAAGCAGGAACGCCCCTCGCGTTCGCCGAGCGGATTAGCTCGGCTCAGGATGGCGCGCGCGCGGAAGTTTCGCGAAATTGGATCGACACAAATTTAGCGCGCTACGTCGCGCGTATCAAGTAGGAGGAGGGTGGCCCATGGGGACTTTTACATACGGAATTCTTGGTTGCGGCATGATGGGCGGCGAGCACATTCGCAATATCGCGCTGTTGGACGATGCAAAAGTCGGCGCGATCTATGAGCCGGATGTGGGTATGGCTGCTGCTGCAAAAGCGCTTGCGCCGGATGCGGTCTTTGTGGCGAGCGAAGCGGAGTTGATCGGCTTCCCCAATCTCGATGCGATCCTGATCGTGTCGCCCAATCATTGTCACGCGGCCCAGCTCGAAGCGATCAGCGCGGCGCGTCCTGATATAGCGATCCTTGTGGAAAAGCCGCTTTTTACGGATCCAGAAGATGCGAAGCGGATCGATGCGCTGAGGCAATCACACGAAGCATTGATCTGGGTGGCGATGGAATATCGCTACATGCCGCCGATCGCTGCTTTGTTGGAAAAGCTCAAAGGTGCGACGGGGGGGGTAAAAATGCTAACAATCCGTGAGCATCGTTTTCCGTTTTTGCCAAAGGTTGGTGATTGGAACCGCTTCAATCAAAACACCGGCGGCACTTTGGTGGAGAAGTGTTGCCACTTCTTTGATCTGATGCGCCTTGCGCTTGGCAGTGACCCGGTGCGTGTGATGGCCAGTGCGGGGCAGGCGGTGAACCACCTTGAAGAGCGCTATAATGGTAAAGTGCCTGACATTTGGGACAGCGGTTATGTAATTGTTGATTTTGCAGATGGTGCGCGCGCAATGCTTGAGCTTTGCATGTTTGCGGAAGGTGCCCGCTATCAAGAAGAGATATGTGCCGTTGGGCCAGACGGAAAAATTGAAGTCTTTGTTCCGGGGCCTGGGCGTTTTTGGCCAGAGCATTTGGGCGCGCCGCCAATCGCTCGTCTTGTGGAAAGTCCGCGTTCTCCTATGGGTCCCGTGGAGCATGAGATCCCAGTCGATCCGGCTTTGCTTTCAGCAGGAGATCACAATGGCTCAACCTTTTATCAGCATCAACGTTTCGTTGGGGCCGTACGCGGTAAAGGCTCGATTGATGTCACGCTAGAGGATGGTGCTTGGGCCGTTAGAATAGGCCAAGCCGCGCAGCAATCAGCGATTTTGGGAGAGGCAGTTGTTCTGTAAACAAGCCTTTTTCGACTTGAAACACAAGTTTTGATGCAAATCCGTCACGCTACTACATCTTGTGCCGAAACCGCAGCAAACGTAGGTATTGGCCGAGTTGGTCTGTTTTGTGCCTCCTATAGCGGAGAGCACTGAAAATAGGAAAGGGTGAATTCCAGATTTTTAGCGACGTGGCCCTGATGGTTTACCATTTGAACGACTCGAAGGTTTGCCGCTTTTGCGATCAAGCGGTTTGCCAAAGCCTTTGCCGGATGGCTTGTCGCTCGACTTACCGCTAGGTCTGCCAGTGGCCTGCCCAGCGGCTTTGTCCGCCAAGGTTTTGCCCGATTTACCAACCGGTTTGTCACGCGCCATCGGATCGCTTGTCGCAAACTCATCTCTGCTGCGCATCGGACCTTTGTTTAAAGGCGGACGCTTGCCGCGTGTGACGTTTGGGCGACCTTTTTGAGCAGGCCTTGGCTTTGCACCCGGCGCTTCAAGATCTTCGTCGCTAAGACCAAGCTGGTCTTTCAATGTTTTTCGGCGCAATTCTTCGACGGCACTGATTTTTAGGTTACCCAATTGGAAAGGGCCGTAGCTCACGCGGATCAAACGGTTCACGTTGAGCTGGATCGCTTCCATCGCGCGGCGAATTTCACGGTTCTTACCTTCGCGGATACCCACGGTCAGCCACGCGTTCGCGCCTTGCTGGCGATCAATGGAGACCAGCATGGGTTGGAAGATCTCGCCCTGCAGGTTGAGTCCTTTGCGCAGAGGCTCAAATGTCTCTTCCGTCGGGCGTCCATTAATGCGGACACGGTATTTGCGCAGCCAGCCCGTGGAGGGCAGCTCTAACTTGCGTTTGAGACCGCCATCGTTTGTCAGCAGCAAAAGACCCTCGGAATTAAGGTCAAGCCGACCAACGCTCATTACGCGCGGCATGTCTTCAGGCAGATCATCAAAGATCGTCTTGCGACCTTTTTCATCGCTGTCCGTCGTCACAAGGCCCGTCGGCTTGTGATACATCCACACGCGTGGCGGTTCAGGCGCGGCCATAGGTTTGCCATCCACAGAGATGCGCGCATTCGGCAAAACATTGAGGGCGGGGCTGTCGATGATCTTGCCATCCACGGCGATGCGACCCGCCTCGATCATGCGTTCCGCTTCGCGGCGTGAGGCAACGCCTGCACGGGCCAAGACTTTTGCGATGCGATCGCCTTTGGGTGTTTCTGTATTCATGAGGGTGCTTTAGGGTATTGGAACGCTTAGTGAAAGAGAGATGGGCGCGTTTGATGCAATTCACATCCTTTATGGAAGCGGCTCTGTACGAGGCGCGCTTGGCTGAAGCCGCAGGTGAAGTGCCTGTGGGGGCTGTTATCGTTAAGGATGGGGTGATCATCGGTCGGGGTCGCAATGCGACGCGCACGGGGTGTGATCCATCAGCGCATGCGGAGATTTTGGCGATCCGCGAGGCCTGTGCGGTGCTGGGGCAAGATCGTCTTATTGATTGCGATTTATACGTGACATTAGAGCCGTGTGCGATGTGTGCAGGTGCGATTGCGCATGCAAGGATTGCGCGGCTTTATTACGGGGCAAGCGATCCGAAATCAGGTGGGGTCACTGTGGGCGCGCGCGTGTTTGATCACGCGCAATCGCATCATCGTCCCGAGGTCTATGATGGAATTGGAGCGGATGAATCCGGAGCGTTGCTGCGCGCGTTTTTTATAGGGAAACGTCATTAGGAAAGGTGCGCGATTTTTCGTTTAAAAACTGGATCCCGCCCCGCAGTGTCGTTTTTTTACGCTTGCGAGAGCCATGTTTTGGGTTAAGCGTTAGGTATGAAAACGCCATTGATCGATAATCTGCAATACGCCAACTGGTCCGAAACCATCTTCCACCAAATGCGCGCGGGGGGAGTGGACGCGGTTCACGTCACCATAGCCTATCACGAGAGCTTTCGTGAAATGGTGCTGAACCTAGAAAGTTTTAACCGCTGGTTTGAACGGTTCCCCGAGATCATTTTCAAAGGCACCAGCGCTGCCGATGTGCGATTGGCGCAGGAAACGGGGCGCACTGCGATCTTCTTTGGCTTCCAGAATCCTAGCCCGATTGAAGACGATATAGGCCTTGTCGAAATCTGCCATCAGCTTGGCGTTCGCTTTATGCAGCTCACGTATAACAACCAATCCCTACTGGCGACGGGCTGTTATGAGGACGATGACACCGGCCTCACGCGCATGGGCAAGCAGGTTGTGCAAGAGATGAACCGTGTCGGCATGGTCGTGGATATGTCCCACTCTGCGGATCGCTCCACTCTAGAGGCGATTGATCATTCCAGAAGACCGATCGCAATCACCCATGCGAACCCCCATTGGTGGCATCCCGCATTGCGCAACAAATCCGATGAGGTGCTCAAAGCGTTGACGGGCAGGGGCGGTATACTTGGCTTTTCAGTCTATCCGCATCACCTAAAAGACGGGTCCGCGTGTACCTTACAAAGCTTTTGCGAAATGGTGGCAGAAGCCGCGTCGCGCTATGGGGCAGAGCATCTCGGGATCGGCACGGATCTGTGTCAGGATCAACCCGACAGCATTGTTGAGTGGATGCGTGTTGGTCGTTGGAGCAAGGTGATTGACTACGGCGAAGGCAGTGCGAACGACGCAGGCTTTCCGCCGATGCCGAACTGGTTCAATGACAATCGCGACTTTGGCAAAATATCCCAGGGTTTGCTTGATGTTGGCTTTAGCAAAATGGAGATGGACGGGATCATGGGTGGCAATTGGTATGATTTCTATGACGCCTCCTTCGGTGCCGTGAAGTGAGCGCGCCTGAGTACGACATTGTCCCACAAGCGGAACTGCGCCCGCCAAGCACGGTGATGCGATTGCGCCGGATGGGAGCAATGTTTCCGACGCGGCTTTCTTTTTTGCGCACTTTATTGCGTGATCTTGCGCGCGAGACTGTGCAGGTCCAGCGCCCCGTTTGGCATATGAATGCGGAGGGGTTTGGCCATGCGGTCTATTCCGTACGCCTTGGGGGATATGATTATTCGCTTGTCGCAATCTCAACCGATTTACCGCCAGAGCTGCGTACGGATCGCGTTATCGCGACCGCGTGGGATTCGGCCTATGTACTTTATGATGGCATCCCGAATGCGGATGAAATCGCGCGTATTGTCAAATCAGCACCCAAGCAGGAAGCAGCGCGCTTTACGTCGAAAGATCTGGTGCTCAGTCGGGCCAATAAATCAGTGCGCTTGTTCCAACATGTTACAGATGCGCTACGCGCTGGAACGCAGCCGGATGAGAAAATGGTGCGTGATGTGGGCTATTTGATGCGCACAACGGCGGTTTATGGCAATGGCAAATTCGGTATCGCAGATCGTGCGCACATCGCAGCGCGACCCTGTCTTGGTGGGCCGTTTGCGGCGGAAATGCTGACGGTTTGGCTTATTCGCGGTTTTACTCATGATCTGGCAGAACATGTGGGTGGCGCACCGCTTGACTCGAAGTTGAAACGCCATCTTGGAATTGGAAATTCTACGGGGCTTGGCATGGCACCGTTTTTGGTAAGCCATCCGCGGCTGTTGGATAGCTGGATGCAAGTGCGCGAAACCGGGTTGGCGCGGATCGCGGCATTGCCTGTCCTGAGCCCATCGGAACAAGCGCAGATTCAAACTCTCGCAGCACGGGCGGGGCGACATTTACTTGAATGGACTGTGCCGGACCAGATCGCTGCGGATCGTATTACACAGCTCCGTAAAGACTGGCCAGAGGTGCGAGCGTTCCTATCGTCGACGCTGTCTGCCGCCAACCCAATCGCTGCGATTTTGAATTCGTCCGAACATTGGTTTGAAGACACTCAGGAGCTCTTGATTGCGCTTTTGTTGGAGCCTTTTGGCGTTCTGATTGATGGTTTGACCGATTGCATGGCCAATCCTTATGTGGCGGAGCTTGATCCTGCGATGCAGATCTCCGATCTGCGAGATCTTATTGCGCGCGATTGGGCATGGGCATGTGATCTTGATTACAACAGCGCAGCGGAATCCGCGCAATTCTGGTATGTTTCAGAAGCAAAACAAGAACCCCGACTTGGCATGCGCTATGAAGAAGACGGCGCAGATTTGGAAAGCCCGCTTGATATAGCCCGCCAGGTTGCGCGTTTATCGCAGGCTTTGGAGAGCGAAGTTGGGATTGTCGCTGAGCTGTTAATGGAAAGGCCCGACCTGCGCTTTGCTACCCGCCGCGTGCAAACCCTGGCTATCGCGCCTTATGGCGAAATACGAGACAATATGATTGCGGAGCGCTGTTTGCCCATCGATATGTTGCGGTGCAAATTGTCATTCTTTGGAGCGGCCAAGTTTGATCCTAAATCCGATCGCTGGACCCGCATCACGCTCTGCCAAGGCGCACCGTTGTTTGATGAATTAGACCGTGCTGATGATTGGTGGTTGCCGTGTTTCGGGGAGTAAGTGATGCGCTCTGCCAATGAAATCTCCGGTATGGTTCTTAAAGCCGCGCGGGGGACAGGGATGTCGATTGGTTGCGCAGAAGAGCTTGGCCGCGCAGCGCCTGCTTTGGCCGCGCAGGGCGCGTTGGACTGCGTTAATGATCTGTTAAAACAGCCGTTTGATGTGCCTCAGCTGGTAAATGGCTCCGTCTGTGACGGGCATGCGGTGCTAGCGGTGCTCGCTTGGCGAGATTTGAAAGCGGCTGGTGTCGATGCTACGCTTGCCTGTGAGGTGCCGCAGGTGTTGTTTGACGCGCTGTGTGCGCATACCTTAATCTGTGGGCCTTTCGAGGTGAATGAGCAGGTTTGGGATCAACTTTCTAATTTTGCTGCAAAGACTTTGGTGCCCGAGAGCGATGCATCGCGTCTAGCGGGGGCGGGTGCAGGATTGACGGACAACGACTGATTTTTAATTTGATGTTGCTGGGGCGCTGCCCCTTTCATCAATGATGGACTTATCGAGGTGTTTTGGAACCAAAGAAGTCTAAACAGGGGCGCTTTTAAAGACGTCTTCGGGATAGGTAACATTTGCGAGGTAGAGGCCATGGGGCGGGCTGACCGGGCCGCAGGCTTGACGGTCTTGGGATTCTAGTGCGGTTTTTACGTCATCGGGTGTCCAAGCACCTGAACCAACCCTTTCCAGGGTGCCCACAAAGCTACGGACTTGATTGTGTAAGAACGAGCGTGCGCGCACAGTGAAGCGGACTTCGGGGCCTGAGGGGCCGTCGATTTGTCTGACTTCGAGCTCGTTGAGGGTTTTAAGCGGGCTTTGAGCTTGGCAAATTGAGGAGCGAAAAGTTGTGAAATCGTGCATGCCCAGCAAATGCTGTGCGCCTTCTCGCATCGCCTCAACGTCCAAGAGGCGCGGGACCTGCCAAACGAGACCCGCATCATGGGTCGCAGGAGGGCGGCGCATCAACAGGCGGAATTCATAGCGGCGCTCTAGCGCAGAAAAGCGAGCGTGCCAGTCATCGTTGACCTCTACACAAGCCACAATTGAAATCGGGTCAGGCTTAAGGTGGTAATTTATCGCCCCCGATAACTTGAACGGATCCCAGTCTTTCGCCAAGTCGCAATGCGCCACTTGCCCCCACGCATGTACCCCCGCATCTGTGCGACCCGCTGCGCCAATCGTGTGGCTGCCGGGTTCGAGTTTTGCCAGCGCCGCCTCGATCTGGCCCTGCACGCTGACGTGCGTCTTCTGCCTTTGCCAGCCAACAAAGGGCGCGCCGTGGTATTCAACTTTGAGTGCATATCTGGGCATGGCGTTGCTCTTAGCGCCCAAGGGGGCCTGCGGCAATGCTTTTCCCCTCTGGTAACGGGCAGGGTGCGCCCTTATCCTTTAAGCATTGATATGAATTTCGAGGCAGCACCAGTGGTCATTTCTACCCGTGCAGACGGGATCATTCGCACCATCGAGGGCGCGCGCGACACGGTAAACGAAGCGTTGTTCGAACCTGTGATCCGTTTGGGTGTCACCGGCTTGGCGCGCTCTGGCAAGACTGTGTTTATCACGTCTTTGGTGGCGAATCTTTTGGACCAGGGTCGTATGGCGCAGCTTCGTGCGGCGGTAGAGGGGCGCATTGTGGCGGCCTACCTGCAGCCGCAGCCGGACGACACTGTCCCTCGTTTTGAATATGAAGCGCATCTTGGCGCACTCACGGCGCAAAAGCCGCATTAGCCCGACAGCACACGTGCGATTTCAGAGCTACGGGTGTAGTTGAAAGTGCAGCCCAACGGGTTGTTGGGTGGTTTGCAAGGACCGCGCACTGTGCATCTGGATATTGTGGACTAACCCGGCGAATGGCTGCTAGATCTCGCGCTGCGTAGTGATATCGACAGTTTTTGGGGGCTCTCGCTTGCGGGCTCCATCTTGCTGATCTCGATGGGCGCGCAGCTGTATCGCTGGCGCAAGGGGGTGCGCTTTGCATGGGTGCGCGTGCCATTGGCGAGCTTGCTTGGCGTGCTCGGTTTTGGTGTTTTGTTCATTGCGCTGGTAGGCATGGCTCCAATTACGAGCTGGGGCGTGCGCGACATTGCGGGGCCTTTGTTGCTCGACACGATAGCGATTGCCTATTTGGTGCCCGCGGGCGTGCTTGCAGTGCTGGTATGGAAGCTTGATCATATCTACAGATACCTGCGTGCAACGTTTGCGGGCCTCAGTGCTCTCATGGGTGTTGTCTATATGGCCATAGAAATCAGGCGCTTCTGGAAAGGGGATGCAATCGCCAGCAATGCTGTAAGTCAAGGCGAGCTTTACAGCTACACGATTGCGATGACGCTGGGAGCGGTGGGTTTGTTGTTGTTCGCCTTCGCACGTCGCTCTGATTTGTTGCGCAAACTGGCAATGGTGGGAATTGCGGTGACTATTGCCAAAGTCTTCTTGATTGACATGAGTGGGTTAAACGGGTTGGTGCGCGTCGCGTCTTTCCTTGGCCTTGGATTGGCGCTAACGGGGCTCGCTTGGCTTAATCGCGCGATGAGCGCACGTTGGAATCCTGAAGATTCCTAACAAGAAGAAAACGCAAATGAGGTGGGGCCGTCTACTTCAACTTGATAAAGTGCGATCCCGTTGCGGAGCCTTTGGTCCGTTGCGAGTTCATCTGCAATTTGCGCGGGGCGGTTTTTTCTTCACGGGCAGAGCTGGTTGCTTTGCATCCGACCCAAACGCCTGCAATTTGGACTGAGTCTCGAACACAACTGTCTTCGGCTTGCTGCTTTGTTTGACGAACCTGTGGTGCTGCTTCGTCTTTCACAAAGTGGTTTTGATACAAACGGTTGACCCCGGGCAATGCTATGCATCCGAGACCTGCGAGGACGTATAAAAGGCCCTTGTTAAACATCATCATCACCAAAAACGCCGGAAACCAAAATTAAACTCAACCTTTAGTGGAGTGTGATTGTGATTTGGTCGTGATAAAATTGTGGTGGAATGGGGGCGATGGTGCTCTGGACGCGGCAGGCATGCAGCCCTATAACGGCATCAAGATGAGCCTGATATACGCGATCATTATTCGAATTATCAGCCCGGCGCTCTGAGTGTGAGCCGCCGGGATAAGGCTTATGAGGACGACCCGCGCCGCCTCTCAATTCTCTATAAATATTTCGTTCCAAAGGACGCCCGATATGTGTGCTGACACACCTGAAAATACTGTTGACTACAAAGACACATTGAACCTGCCCAAAACCGATTTTCCGATGCGCGCCGGATTGCCCAAGCGCGAGCCTGAATGGCTTGAACGCTGGGAAAAGATGGGGGTTTATGACCGCCTTCGCGCGAAAGAGGGCCGCACGCCCTTTACGCTGCACGACGGCCCGCCTTATGCGAACGGGCATCTCCATATCGGTCACGCGTTGAACAAAACGATCAAGGATATGATCGTGCGTTCGCACCAAATGATGGGCTTTGACGCGCGTTATGTGCCCGGTTGGGATTGCCACGGTCTGCCGATTGAGTGGAAGATCGAAGAGCAATATCGCAGAAAGGGCAAGAACAAAGACGAAGTGGATATCGTTGATTTCCGTCAGGAATGCCGCAAATTTGCCGAAGGTTGGGTAGATATCCAGCGCGAGGAATTCAAGCGCCTCGGGATCACGGGCAACTGGCCTGATCCCTACCTGACGATGGATTTCCACGCCGAAGCGGTGATCGCGGCGGAGTTCCAGAAGTTCCTGATGAATGGAACTTTGTATCAAGGCTCCAAGCCTGTGATGTGGTCACCTGTTGAACAGACAGCGCTGGCCGAGGCGGAGGTCGAGTATCACGACAAGGAAAGCTTTACGATCTGGGTGAAGTTTCAAGTAACAGGCACGGGTGATGCGACGCTTGACGCGGCGAAAGTGGTGATCTGGACGACAACGCCTTGGACAATCCCGAGCAACAAAGCCGTCGTGTACGGGGCTGAGATTTCCTACGGTCTTTATGAAGTCACCTCGACGCCAGAAGAATGCTGGTTGAATGCAGGCGACACTTATTTGCTGGCAGATAACCTTGCCGCGGACGTATTCAGACGTGCGCGTTTAGAAGAGGGGATGTACAACCGCAAAGCCGATGTCACGAATACGCAGCTAAAGACGATTTCGCTCATGCACCCGCTCTTTGAAGCAGAAGGCGGCAACGGCGAATGGGATGACATCCGTGATTTCCGCCCCGCTGACTTTGTGACCGATACCGAAGGCACGGGTTTTGTGCACTGCGCGCCCTCCCACGGTATGGAAGAATTCGAGCTGTACCGCGACCTTGGCATGCTTGAGCAAGTCATCACGTACAACATCATGGATGATGGCCGTTTCCGCGCGGATCTACCTTTCTTTGGGGGCAAAGCGATCCTCAAGCCCAACGGCAAAGAGGGCAATGCGAATACGGCGATCATCGATAAGCTGGTCGAAGTTGGCGGCCTTTTGGCGCGCGGCAAGGTCAAGCATAGCTATCCGCATTCCTGGCGCTCGAAAGCGCCGATCATCTACCGCAACACGCCGCAATGGTTCGCAGCTGTGGATCGCGCGGTGGACGACGGGCTGGACACCCATGGCACGACGATCCGTGAGCGTGCACTGACCTCTATTGACGAACTGGTGAAATGGACGCCACAGACGGGGCGTAACCGCCTTTATTCCATGATCGAAGCGCGCCCTGATTGGGTGCTCTCTCGGCAACGTGCTTGGGGTGTGCCGCTGACGGTGTTCACAAGCAAAGGCCTGTTGCCGACCGATCCTGAATTCCTTTTGCGCAATGACGAAGTGAACACGCGCATCACAGAAGCGTTTGAGACTGAGGGTGCAGATGCGTGGTACAAGGATGGCGCGAAGGCACGGTTCTTGGATGGCATTGTGAACGCGGATGATTACGATCAAGTGTTCGATGTTTTGGACGTTTGGTTCGATTCTGGCTCCACGCACTCTTTCGTTCTACGCGACCGTCCTGATGGTACGGAAGATGGCATCGCGGACGTCTACATGGAAGGCACAGACCAGCATCGTGGTTGGTTCCATTCCTCGCTTTTGCAGGCTTGCGGCACGCTGGGACGCGCACCGTACCGCAATGTTGTGACACACGGATTTACGCTGGACGAAAAGGGCATGAAGATGTCCAAATCGCTGGGCAACACGATCGTGCCGGAGACTGTTGTCAAGCAATATGGCGCGGATATTCTGCGCCTTTGGGTGGCGCAGGTGGATTACACATCCGATCAGCGCATCGGTCCTGAAATCCTAAAAGGTGTGGCAGATAGCTATCGCCGCTTGCGCAACACCATGCGCTTTATGCTGGGGTCTTTGAACGACTTTAGTGAAGCAGATCGCGTAGACCCAGAGGATATGCCAGAGCTGGAACGTTGGGTGCTGCATCGCCTGTCCGAACTCGATGAGACGGTCCAAGCGGGCTACAAAGCCTTTGATTTTCAAGGAGTTTTCTCTGCAGTCTTCAATTTTGCGACAGTTGAATTATCGTCCTTCTATTTCGATATCCGCAAAGATGCGCTCTATTGTGATGGCGACACTGCGCGCCGTCGCGCTTCGCGCACGCTTCTTGATTTGTTGTACACGCGCTTGACCACATGGCTTGCACCAGTGTTGGTTTTCACGATGGAAGAGGTCTGGTTGGAACGTTTCGGCGGAGATGAAAGCTCTGTCCATTTGGAGGATTTCGTCGAAACACCGTCCGCGTGGCGCGATGATGCATTGGCGGCCAAATGGGCGTCCATTCGCCAAGCACGCCGTGTTGTGACAGCGGCCTTGGAAGTCCAGCGCACTGAGAAAGTCATCGGCGCATCGCTGGAAGCGGCACCCACCGTCTATATCGCAGATGCAGAGCTGCTAGAAGCCCTAGACAGCGTGCCCTTTGACGATATCAGCATCACATCCGCGATCACAGTTTCGGGCGAGGCGGCCCCGGAAGGAGCGTTCACAGTGCCGGATGTTAGCGGTGTTGCCGTGGCTTTCGCCAAGGCAGAGGGCGAGAAATGCCAGCGTTGCTGGAAAATCTTGCCAGATGTAGGCACTCACGCGCACGAAGGTGTGTGCAGACGCTGCACAGAAGCATTGGATGGCTAAACGACGATGACGCATATATGAGCGCATTCACATTCTTCGCGGTTCTTGCGGCTGCTTTGCTGCATGTCTGCTGGAATGCGCTCATCAAAAATTCGGTGAGCAAGCTCACCTCGATGCTGATCATGACCCTTGTGCAAGGCGGCTTGGGCGCGGTGATTGCGCTCACGCAACAATTTCCCGAGGCGTCAGTTTGGTTCCCATGGCTCTTGGCCTCAGGTGCGTTTCATTCCGCATATAAACTGTTTCTGGTTTACGCCTATGAGCAGGGCGATCTCAGCCGTGTTTATCCAATAGCACGCGGTGGTGCGCCTATGTTGGTGCTTGTTATCAGCGTTTCTGTGTTGACGGATCCCCTTGGCATCAAGGAGTTTCTCGGGGTGCTCGCCCTCGGCATTGGCATCTTGCTGATGGCGCGCGGTGTTTTTGCCAACGGGGAATCGCGGCGTTTGGTGCCGTTCGCGCTTGGTTCGGCTTTGATGACCGCAGGGTATTCGATTGCAGACGGGCTGGGTGCGCGGATCTCGGGCGATACCGTCATGTATGTGGCGTGGTTGTTTATATTGGACGCGGTGTTCTTCACGCCGATCTGTCTGGCCTTGCGCGGGCGTGCTGTGTTGCGCGCAGAGCAGCGCGATTGGGCCCTTGGCAGTGTCGCGGCCGCTGCGTCTTATGGGGCTTACGCGATTGTAGTTTGGGCCATGACACAAGCTCCGATTGCTTTGGTCACCGCATTACGCGAAACATCTATCTTATTCGCGGTGCTCATCGGGTGGTTGGTGATGGGTGACAGCATGGATCGGAGCAAAGGCTTTGCCGCAGCTTTGATCGTTCTCGGCGTTGTCCTTACGCGGATTTAGCCGGAGTAATTTGCTGAGCAATCCCTGCGAACAGCAGATAGACCGATGTCACAACAAGACCCCAATGCGCCCAACTTTGCGGGTAGAAATCGACCCAAGCGGCCCAGCCTGCAAAGAATGTCCACGCCAGTGCAATAGGCAGCGACAGGGTGCGCCAGCGCTCTGTGCGCACAGGGTGGATGAACTTCAAAGGTAAGAACATCGCAAGTGCAAGTGCGGCAACGAGGGCGAGCGAGATCCAGAAATTTGGCTCAATCGCGAAGATTACGATGATCAACATGTTCCAACAACCGGGAAAGCCAGAAAAGGAATTATCTTTTTTTTTCATGCGATTGTCGGCGAAATACATGGCCGATGCGAAGGTGATCACGATGATCGCAAACCAGCCGGTCCAACCCGGAAGCAGTCCCGACTTGAAAAGCGCGAAGGCGGGTATGAAGACGTAAGTGAGGTAGTCGATGATCAGATCAAGCAGCACGCCATCAAATTGTGGGGCATATTGTTTGACATCATATTTGCGGGCAAGCGGGCCGTCGATCCCATCGACTGCGAAGGCGACGACGAGCCAGAGAAACATCATGTCCCATTTGGCCTCCACTGCGGCGAGCATCGCGAGCATCGCGAAAACAGCCCCAGTGGCGGTGAGAAGGTGGACGGCGAGGGCGCGGTTTTGTGGTGTCATAACGGGCGTCATGGCCTATTTTTACCGCGGGCGCAAATTGCTTCTAGTAAGGATGCCACCGGCGGCGATATTTTTTAGAGATGGGAAGCGTTCAGGCTTTGGGATGCGCGCGCTCATAGACTTCCATGAGACGGGCGGTGTCGACGGCGGTGTAGGCTTGTGTTGTGGATAGAGATGAATGGCCAAGAAGTTCCTGGATGGAGCGTAAGTCGCCTCCTGCACTCAGTAAATGGGTCGCAAAACTATGGCGCATCGCATGTGGTGTTGCGGTTGCGGGCAAGCCGAGTTGCATACGCGCTTTTGCCATCACGCTTTGAACGGCACGTGGATTGAGAGCACCACCGCGAATGCCGCGAAACAGCGGGGCGTTCGGTTCCAGCGGGTAAGGGCAAATATTGAGGTAAGCTTTAATCGCCTCGCGTGCAGCTGGTAGGACAGGGACCACGCGTTCTTTCCCACCTTTGCCTAAAATGCGCAAAGCGGTGGGCAGCGGCACATCTGCACCTGTGAGACCCAGGGCTTCGGAAATCCGCAAGCCGCAGCCGTATAACAACGTCAGCACAGCGCTATCGCGTGCGGCAACCCATGTGTGAACGGTTTGATATTCCACTGTTTCGATCATCGCCTTGGCAGCTTCAACAGCTAATGGACGTGGGAGTTTCTTTTGAAATTTAGGGGCGCGGATGGTGAGAACGGCTGTGGGTTCAAACCCTTCGCGTTCCGCGAGCCAGCGATAGAAGTTTTTCACTGACGATAGTTTACGTGCGAGCGAACGCGCCCCCACATCATCCCCGCGCGTTTGCGCCATCCAAGCGCGCATATCGCGAGTGGTGATGCGTGCAAGCGCAGCGAGGCCCTGAGGCTCGCGCTTGTAGCTGGTCATAAAGCTGATGAAGTCGGCGGTATCCGCGCTATAGGCTTTGATAGTGTTTTCCGACGCGCCTTTGAGGGATTTTTGCGTTTCTAACCAATGTGCTAACGCGTCGCGTGCTTGTGGGGAGATTAGGCTCACGACAGCCAGCGGCGCATTGCACGCTCAAATACGCCCCCAAAGAAGGCCAAAAGATCAGAGCCTTGTTGCGGCGTGAATTGATGCGGATCTTCCGCGCCCATAACCAACATGCCGGGTAGGCGGCCCTCGCCAAAATCAAGGGTCAGGCAAGCCTCTGAGCGGACCCATCCAGCAGCGTCGCCGTAAATCGCGCTATCACCTTCAGATAACTGGCGCAGTGTCACGTTGCGCGAGGGGCGATCAGGATGGCCACCTAGGTAGGTTGAAATAAAGCCGGGTTCGGCGACGCACAGCACATCGGAAAGTTTGCTAACCGCTGGCTCATCTTCGGCCTGCACAGATTCAAGAACGAGGCGAATGCAATCGACACGCAGGATCTCAGCGACTTCACCGCCAAGATCCTTGAGGAAGCTTTCAAAATCAACTGGATCGAGCATGCGCAGAATGGCGCGGTGCACTTGGTTCGTGCCAGCAAGGTTTTCATACGCGGCGCCAATGACGGAGCGATGCGTGTCTTCAAGCCGATCAAGCCGCGCCTCAAGACGCTCCATCACGATGCCACGCAGATCGACTATGTTGCCGCCCATTGCGCGTTCATTGGCTTCGATCAAGGCCTTCATCAAATCCTTATCTTCAAGGATGAGGTCAGGCCGTGTGATGATCCGCTCACGCAGATCATCGGTCATTTTTGCGGTGGTGTTCATGCTGCTCTCGTACTTTTTTCTTTTGCCTATAGCACAAGAGCTGAAAAATCAGAGAATATTCTGACCTGTCTTTGCCCAATCAGCCATGAACTGTGCCAGACCTGCATCGGTCAACGGGTGATCGGCGAGCTTTTTGATCACTACGGGGGGCGCTGTGATGACATCTGCGCCAATCAATGCGGAGTCGAGCACGTGGTTCACTGTGCGGATAGAGGCCACGAGGATTTCCGTATCAAATGCGTAGTTGTCATAGATCGTGCGGATATCGTTGATCAAATCCATGCCGTCGATGTTTATGTCGTCTAGACGACCCACGAAAGGCGAAATGAACGTTGCACCAGCTTTCGCGGCCAAAAGCGCTTGGTTCGCGGAGAAGCAGAGCGTGACATTGACCATTGTGCCCTCTGACGAGAGCGTTTTGCAGGTTTGCAGGCCAGCCCATGTGAGCGGCACTTTGACTGTGATGTTCTCTGCTATTTTCGCGAGCTTGCGACCTTCTGCGATCATCTCATCCGCTTCGGTGGCGACAACTTCGGCAGATACAGGGCCATCAACCAAAGCGGCGATCTCTTTGGTGACTTCAAGAATATCGCGGCCGGATTTCATGATAAGTGATGGGTTGGTTGTGACGCCATCCACCATGCCAAGGTCATTAAGTTCGGCGATTTGATCGATTTCGGCGGTGTCTACGAAAAATTTCATGTTGTGCATCCTATGAGAGGGGTTGGCGTCGGTTGGGGGAGGCTTTACCTCATGGGGGTATGAGCGAAAACCCCCCAATACGCGATGACGCACAAGAGTTCTTTGATGAAGGGCAACTTGTGGGTGTGTGGACCACGCAACCTTTGGGGCGTCGTTTGGATTATAAAGGACCCGAAGGCGGGTGTTGGATCGGCGCATTCGTCGAGGTGCCGTTGGGCCCGCGTAAAGTGATGGGAGTTGTGTGGGGACCGGGCAAGGGCGATTGGGATTATGCGAAAACGCGCAAGGTGATCCGCGTGTTGGACGTGCCGCCGATGCGTGCAGAATTGCGCGAATTTCTGGAGAAAGCGGGTGCCTATACGCTCACGGACATGGAAAGCATGTTGCGCCTTGGCGTACGCGCACCGGGTCTAGGCGATCCGCCTTCAATGCGTAAGATTTACCGCAAAGGCGAAGTAGAACCTGATCGGATGACCGAAGCGCGCGGGCGCATTTTAGATGCTTTGGATGAATATGGCGATCTGTCCTTCACCTTGAAAGAGCTCAGTGAAACTGCGGGGGTCACGTCGTCGGTGGTGAAAGGCTTGGTGAAGTTAGGCGCTGTGTCAGAACAGGACACGCCGCGTGATTTGCCTTTTGCGCGCCTTGACCCGTCCTTACCGGGCAAGGAACTTGCCCCCGATCAAGCAGAGGCAGCAGAGCAACTCAAAGCAGGGGTTCGCTCTGGGGCTTACGGAACGACTTTGCTGCGCGGGGTCACCGGGTCGGGCAAGACCGAAGTCTATCTCGAAGCCGTCGCAGAGTGCTTGCGAAAAGGTCGGCAAGCTTTGGTGCTGCTGCCTGAGATCGCCTTAACGGCAGAGTTTCTCACCCGTGTGTTGGAGCGATTTGGCGCAAAGCCCGCAGAATGGCATTCGGGTGTGACCATGACAGAGCGGCGGCGCACATGGAAGATGGTCGGCCAAGGAGGGGCGCAATTGGTAGTTGGTGCGCGATCAGCGCTGTTCTTACCGTTTCGTGAACTGGGCTTGATCGTGGTCGATGAAGAGCATGACACGTCCTACAAGCAAGAAGACGGTGTGCTTTATAATGCGCGTGATATGACGGTATTGCGCGCCTCGATCTGCTCCGCTCAGGTTATTTTGGCTAGTGCGACGCCAAGCTTGGAGAGTTGGGCGAATGCGGAGGCGGGAAAATACACACGCATTGATTTGACCTCGCGCTATGGTGACGCAGTGATGCCGGATATGCGCGCGATTGATATGCGCGGCGTGAAACTGGCGGGGAACCGCTGGATTTCGCCTGTGCTCAAGGCGGAAGTGGAGGCGCGGGTGGCCTCAGGTGAGCAAGCGCTTTTGTTTATCAACCGTCGCGGCTATGCGCCGGTGACGATTTGTCGGGCCTGCGGTCATCAGATTGGATGCGATCACTGTGATGCGCGTATGGTGGAGCATCGTTTTCAAAAGCGATTAGTGTGCCATCAATGCGGGGAAAGCAAAGCACTGCACGAGATTTGTCCATCCTGTGAGGCAGAGGATAGTCTCGCCGCCGTTGGACCCGGTGTTGAGCGTCTGGCCGAAGAAGCGGCTGAGCTTTTTCCCGAGGCACGTATCTCGACGTTGAGCTCGGACATGTATGGATCCGCGCGTGCCTTGAAAGCCGAGATTGTGGGGATCGCCGAAGGGGCAGCGGACATTATCATCGGCACGCAATTGGTTGCGAAAGGGCACAATTTCCCATTGCTCACATTGGTCGGTGTGATTGATGCGGATCTGGGTCTTCAAGGATCTGATTTGCGCGCGGCGGAACGAACCTTTCAATTGATGCGCCAAGTCGCTGGGCGCTCAGGACGATCAGAGAAAAAGGGCACGGCTTTGATGCAAACCTATCAGCCCGAACATCCCGTGATCCGCGCGATCTTAGCAGGGGACGAAAATGCGTTTTGGACCGCAGAGGCGGGGGAACGGCGCATGGCGGGCGTGCCGCCTTACGGGCGTTTGGCGGGGATCATTTTGTCTTCAACCGATCTTCAAGAAGTGTTTGATTTTGGCGGTGAGTTGGCGCGCCTTGATGGACCACTTCGCCAAATTGATGCGCAGGTCTTTGGACCTGCACCGGCACCTATTGCGCGGGTGCGTGGCCGACATCGCGTCCGTTTGTTGGTGAAAGCAGATAAGAACGCACCGTTGCAGCGCGCGCTGAAAGCGTGGATCAAGCAAGTTAAGGTGCCAACACACTTGCGTTTGAGCATCGATATTGATCCACAAAGCTTTTACTAACCAAATGGCCCAAGTATGGGCGAAAATTGCAAAGCCAGCTCTGCAAAATTTCGTTAAATATTCGCTTGGTGTTAAGATTAACTTATTTATAATGATATGAGTGGGTGCCCCGATATTGTCGGGGGGCAGTTATCAATAGAAGCTGGGATGACTTGCGATATCTGCTCGCTTTGGAACGGACGGGATCCTCTCAGGCTGCGGCAGATTTACTTCGCACAAGTGCGACAACAGTCTCGCGCAAGATTTCGGCTATTTCGGAACGGCTCAATGAAAAAGTGGTTGTAAAAACCAATAATCAATGGGTTTTGACGCCGGTTGGGCGTCGGCTTTTTGACATTGGTGTTAAACTTGAGAGGTCGATTGCTGACTTGGGGGATTGGTACATTTCTGGAGAGCATGCAGGCTAAATTATGATTACGAGTTTGGATTTTATTAACCGAACAATTCTTTTCCCGCGGTTACATGACTTTCATACGAATTACCCTGAGATCAAATTGAATTTACATAGTTCAAATGCCAACTTGAGTTTAGCGTTCGGTGAAGCCGATGTTGCAATTCGTCTTGCGCGTCCGACGTCAGGCCGACTTCATGCTAAAAAGCTATCTGATCTGAAATATTCGTTTTTTTGCCCTGAAGGCGGCAAAGCAACCGAATGGATTGGGCGTGAAGAAAAGCTTGAGTGGCTTCCTGAATTGAAAATGGCCAATGACTAATTCAAGACGCCACCGATCTTACGCGTGACTGATCAAAAAGCTGCTCTTGATGCTTGTAAAAAAATGAAGGTTGCGTCGGTTTTCCCTGAAATGATGACTAGTAACGACACTGATTTGGTCCGGATACCGGAAACCCAACGACCGTCTGCGAAGCTTGGCTGGTTACACATGAGAGTCGTTTGAAAAATCCAAATCTCAAGGTCGCGAAACAATGGATTGAAGCGTGTTTCGTGGATTTTTTATGCGCGCAAAAAAAAGACTCAATAGATTGCGACGCGGCGCGTGTTATCAGTAAGAAGTTTGATTAAAACGCTGTGCCTAGGCCCTGTAAAACCTGAGGGGCTTCGTGTTCGAACGGATGATTTGTGCTTTGGCCTCTAAATCAAGCTGCACTGTCTTCGCCCACCATCCTGAGCTTTTGCCATCAGGAAACAGCTTCGGCGATAGATGGATTTTTACGGTTTCGACAATCTCGTTGAAGGTGGAGCCCGGCGCTGAATCTGGCAAGGCTTTCAAAATTGCGTCGTGCATATCTTGGTATTTGTCTGCGCGCACTTGAACAAGTTGATCCGGTGCATTGATGTTTTCGACGGTAATTTTCTCTTGTGTCATGAGAAAAGAATACCATTCGATTTGGTTTTGGATAGGCTGGGGTAGCGCAAATGCCGCTCGCTAATCGGTAAAAAGAGGCATATGGGTCCGCTATGAACTCAATCACCCTTCTCGACGCGCAAAAAATGCCGCTTTGGCGCAGGCCGATTGCGCTCTTGTTTGCGATGGCGATTGCGATGCCGCTTGCCTTTGCCACGTGGTCAGCTTTGCTGAACAACTTCGTGATTGATGTCGCAAATTTCGACGGATCCGATATCGGCTGGCTGCATTCCATCCGCGAGATCCCCGGGTTTTTCGCAGTCGGCGTGATCGCGATCATCATGTTCATGCGCGAGCAGGTGCTGGGTTTGGTTTCGCTTATCTTGCTTGGTGTCGCTACTGCAGTCACGGCCTGGTTTCCGAGCATGGGAGGAATCTTAACGATCACCATGCTCAGTTCCATCGGGTATCACTACTACGAAACCGTCAACCAATCGCTGCAATTACAATGGATAGACAAAGCACGCGCACCACAAATGCTGGGGTGGTTGCTTGCTGCTGGCTCTGGCGCAACCCTGTTGGCCTATGGCCTCATCGTGCTGACTTGGGAAGCGCTCGATCTGAGCTATAATCTCGTCTACTTGGTATCTGGCGGGCTCACGGCCATCATCGCATTCGCCTGTTTCGTGATCTACCCACAATTTGATGCACCGCACCCGCAGCTCAAAAAGATGGTCCTGCGAAAGCGATATTGGCTCTACTATGCGCTGCAATTCATGGCCGGCGCGCGCCGTCAAATCTTTATGGTTTTCGCGGGCTTCATGATGGTGGAGCGCTTTGGCTTTGAGGTGCATGAAATCACCGCGCTTTACCTTATCAATCTTGTTATCAACATCTTCGCCGCCCCAATTATGGGGCGCGCGGTGGCGCATTTTGGCGAGCGCAACACGCTGTTGTTTGAATACATGGGGCTTGCGCTGGTCTTTCTGGCCTATGGCGGCATCTATTGGTTCGGCTGGGGCGTCCTCCTGGCAGCGGCGCTTTACGTGATCGATCATATCTTCTTCGCGTTGGCGCTGGCTTTGAAGACCTATTTCCAAAAGATCGCGGATCCGCAAGATATCGCGCCCACGGCGGCGGTGGCTTTCACGATCAATCATATCGCGGCAGTCTTCTTGCCTGTGGTCTTGGGGTATCTTTGGCTGACTTCACCCTCAGCCGTCTTTGTGGTCGCCACCCTTATGGCGCTGACCTCTTTTGCCCTTGCACTGTTGATCCCGCGTCACCCCACACCCGGAAACGAGACGAGGTTTAGCGCGCTTAAACCCCAGCCCGCAGAATAGATCCAAAAGGACGACCCATGACCACATTCTCCGCATTGACCACAGTTCTCGGCAAAGAGGGCGCAGACCGTTTGGGCGAGGCCATGGAACGCCTGATCCCCGAACCCACAGGGGTCGGCGTGTTTGAAGTGGAAGACGGTTCGGGCCTTTGGGAAGTCGGCGGGTATTTCATCGATGCCCCAGACATTGGTGGATTGGATCTGCTGGCTGCGGCATTTAACGCCAAGCCATTCGTTGTCTCCGAAATCCCAGAGACCGATTGGGTCGCGCATGTGCGCCGCGAACTTGCCCCCGTGGAAGCAGGTCGCTTTTTCGTGTACGGCAGCCATGACGCAGATCAAGTGCCTGACGAGTGTGAGCCGCTTTTGATTGAGGCAGCGATGGCCTTTGGCACGGGGCACCATGGCACCACACTTGGCTGTTTGCGCGCGCTTGATCGTCTTGCAAATGAAGGATTTTTCGGCAAATCAGTCGCCGATATCGGATGCGGCACGGCTGTGCTTGCGATGGGAGCCGCGCGTATCTGGACTGGAGACGTGATCGCGAGCGATATCGATGAAGTCGCGGTAGATGTGGCACGCGTCAATGTCTCGGCGAACAAACTCGAAGGGCGCGTTCATTGTGTAGAGGCTGCGGGTTTTGACAATCCAGAGCTGAGCGCCGCAGGTCCGTTTGATCTGATATTCGCCAATATCCTAAAAGGGCCGTTAATTATGCTTGCCCCTGAAATGTGCGCGAATCTAGAGCGGGATGGCTATTTGATTCTCTCGGGTTTGCTCAATGAACAAGCCGACGAAATAATTGAAGTTTATGCACGATCTGGTGCCAATCTTGTACATCACGAGGTGATTGGTGAATGGTCTTCACTTACACTTCGCAAAGAAGGCTAAATTCAATAGCAATTGGGCTAACTTTGTCGCAATTTCCCAGAAATTGCCATATTATCTAGATAAATCCCATGTGAGTTGGTGGGGGCCAAATCAACGGAGACTGTCATGGGTTTTTCCCATCTCCAGCAAAATCATTCTTTGTGCTTTTGTCCGAGCAAGAAAGTCGGGCGACAGCGCGATATATGACGCTCGTCGATAAGAACGGCATTATCCAAGTTGTGCCGCGCCCAAAAGCGCTCAAAGCTTTCTTTTGTCATTCTAATTGATCGCCTTCTTCGTTGTATTTATCATGCTTTTCATAGCACTGGCCTTGCTGAGTGTTAAAGTAAACCCATATGAAGTAGAGTGTTTGGCATTGTCAGAAGGTAATGTGTTTGAACAAGCTGGGGCTTTCGTGCTTTGGATCAATCCTGCGACAGAAGCCATTTCTTCCTATCTAACGCCTTACCTAAAATAGGGGTTTGTCGCCGAATGAGAGGGTGTGCTGAAGAAATCAGCACCCAACGCAATCAGAAAAGCCGCTGCATTGGAATGCAGCGGCTTTTAGCGTCTTCAAAATCTTGCGTGTGATTATCCGCGGTATGTGCCAGCAACCACACTTTCGATATCGCTACTGCACAGGCCGATGTCTTCCAGCTCGCGTCTGGACAGTTGGTTTAACGCTTTGCGTGTTTGGCGCTCATCATTCCATGTGGAGAATACCGCGAAAATATTAACGAGCGCGGATGCCCCACCGTTGGAGACGTATGCGGAGCGCGTGTTGTCGATAACAGCCATGATCGTATTCCTTCTTGCGGGCCGCCCTCAGGCTGGCCAATGTTTCATTCTGCGGCCCGTCTAGAAGGGTCGCCTTAAACAAACAAGCGTTCGAATTGCAAGGAAGCTATGATATTGCTGCATGGCAGAAAGTGACGCCAAAGCTCTTAAAGATAAACCAAATTGAGTATGCAAAGGTATGAGTTTATGCGCCTGCGAAGACGTTTTTGGACTGTCTGCAAAAGGGCGATGTGGCTTTGAGCTTACTGGTGGATAAATCCGACATATTCGGATTAACCTTTCCTTTTGTTCGCGTTTCGTGCTACCGCAACAAAAAAACAACAGGTAGCACAGTGGGTGCGAGCAGTATGCGCGTTTTGGGAATTGATCCGGGCCTTCGAAACATGGGTTGGGGCGTGATCGAGGTGGATGGCAGTCGTATGCGTCACCTTGGCAATGGTGTGTGCAAGTCTGAGGGCAAGGACTTAGGGTTGCGTTTGCTATCCTTGCATCGTCAGTTGACGGACGTTTTGCGTGAATTCCAACCGACCACGGCGGCAGTTGAACAGACATTTGTGAATAAGGATGGGGCAGGGACGCTCAAACTTGGTCAAGCTCGGGGTATTGCGTTGTTAGTGCCCGCGCAGGCAGGGCTCAAGATTGGTGAATACGCCCCGAATAAGGTGAAGAAGACTGTTGTGGGCGTAGGTCACGCGGCGAAAGAGCAAGTGCAACACATGGTGAAGCTACAATTGCATGGCGTTGTGCTGAATGGTCCTGATGCAGCAGATGCACTTGCTATTGCGATGTGTCATGCCCACTACACGCGCTCCACCAGCGTGTGGGAAAAAGCAAAAGAGGCGGTGAACGGATGATTGGCAAACTTTCAGGACGCATAGACTACCGCGCGGCGGATCATGTGATGATCGATGTGCGCGGTGTTGGCTATATGGTCTATTGCTCTGATCGCACCTTGGTGGGGCTGCCTGGAGCGGGCGAAGTCGTCTCTTTATATACCGACCTTTTGGTGCGCGAAGATCTTTTGCAACTTTTCGGCTTCACCACATTAGTTGAAAAAGAGTGGCACCGCCTGTTGATGAGCGTGCAGGGCATTGGTGCAAAGGCTTCTCTGGCGATCTTAGGCGCATTGGGGGCAGACGGGGTCAGCCGCGCGATTGCTTTGGCAGATGTGACAGCGATCAAAGCGGCAAAAGGCGTCGGCCCCAAGACTGCTCAAAGGGTTGTGATTGAACTAAAGGACAAAGCGCCCGGCGTGATGGCCATGGGCGCTGGAGCTCTCGCAACGGCCATGGGCGAGGTGCCCGCAGCCGATGAATTCGACGTCATTGAAACACCCGCTGTCAAAGTGTCAGCGCCAAGCGCGAGCGCTCAGGCAGAAGCCTTGTCCGCACTGAGCAACCTTGGCTACGCGCCGTCCGAGGCTGCAAGCGCTGTGGCAGAAGCCGCAGGTACCGATCCTGAGGCGACAACGTCGGTTTTGATCCGCGTAGCACTGAAGCTGCTTGCACCGAAAGGCTAGGCGATGATGGACCCTGATCCCACCATGCGACCAGCGGAATTGCCCGAAGACAATGACCGCGCGTTGCGTCCGCAAGCTTTGGATGAGTTTATTGGGCAAGCTGAAGCACGAGCAAACCTTAAGGTCTTTATTGAAAGTGCCAAGCGGCGGGGCGAGGCGATGGACCACACGCTGTTTCATGGCCCCCCCGGTTTGGGCAAGACAACACTCGCGCAAATTATGTCGCGCGAATTAGGCGTGTCGTTTCGCATGACCTCTGGTCCTGTGTTGGCCAAAGCTGGCGATTTGGCGGCAATCCTGACAAATCTTGAAGCGCGTGACGTTTTGTTTATCGACGAAATCCATCGCTTGAATCCTGTCGTAGAGGAAATCCTATATCCCGCGCTTGAGGATTTTGAGCTAGACCTAGTGATCGGGGAAGGCCCTGCCGCGCGGACTGTTCGCATTGAATTACAGCCCTTTACTTTGGTGGGTGCGACGACCCGGCTTGGCTTGTTGACCACGCCTTTGCGGGATCGCTTTGGTATCCCCACACGGCTTGAATTTTACACGGAAGATGAGTTGTTCACGATTGTTGAGCGCAATGCGCGCAAACTTGGGACGCCCGCCGATGAGGGCGGCGCACGCGAGATTGCCAAACGTGCGCGAGGCACACCTCGGATTGCCGGACGTTTATTGCGACGCGTCGTAGATTTCGCGGTTGTTGAGGGGGATGGCCGCGTGACGCGCGACTTGGCTGATAATGCGCTGACACGACTAGGCGTTGATAAGTTGGGTCTGGATGGCGCGGATCGGCGATACTTGCGTCTGATTGCGGAGAATTATCAGGGCGGACCTGTGGGGATAGAGACGATGTCAGCGGCGCTCTCGGAAAGTCGCGATGCGCTTGAGGAAGTGATCGAGCCGTTTTTGTTGCAGCAAGGATTGATCCAACGTACCCCGCGTGGGCGCATGTTGGCGCAAAAGGCTTGGACGCATTTGGGCATGGCCGCACCGCGTAAACCCGATCAGGCGGGGCTGTTTGAGTGAGAGCGAAGACCGCTCCGCGGTAAGTTTATTTGGAAAGATGAAGATCAGTGTTGGATGTGAACGAAATTGAAAAGCTTTTTACGCGCACAAGTGGCGAATATACGTTTGCGCGTTGGGGGCGCGCAATTTCGCCTGTGGTATTCGGGATCAATGACGAAACCTTGAAGGTTGTCAAAGGCGCGATTGAGGCGGTGTGTTTGGTGTCCAACCACCACATGGCCGAGACCGATCCTGAGCTTGGCTCTAACGCGATGTTCTTTTTCTTCTCGGACTGGGCGGAATTGCTAGATGTTCCGAAGCTTGACGTATTGGTGCCCGATCTGGCTGCGATGGTCGCGCGTGTGTCGGCGGCGGACGCGAACCAGTACCGCGTGTTCCGCTTTGATGAGGAGGGCGCGATCAAGGCCTGCTTTACTTTCATCAGGATGGACACACATCTCCGAGACGTGCCCGCGGAAACTTTAGCGCTCAGCCAAGCGGTTCAAATGATGGTGCTTTGGTCGGACCGCGCTTTCTTGCAAGTCTCGCCCTTGGCTGTGATGGACGGGGGAGGCGTTATTGTGAAACCCGAGATTTCGGGACTTTTGGCCGCCGCCTATGATGCGGTGATGCCTGTGGCCGCGAGTGATCCAAGCCACGCCCTGCGCCTGTCGGCACGTATGCCACGCAAGCAATAGGAGAGGGCTCATGCACGAATTTGCGCTGCGCGTCTATTATGAGGACACGGATCTTGCGGGAATTGTCTATTACGCCAATTATCTCCGCTTCATCGAGCGTGCGCGTACGGAGTGGGTGCGTGGACAGGGCATTGATCAGACGCGCTTGAAGCAAGAGGAGGGTCTGGTTTTCGCGGTGCGACGTGTCGAGGCGGATTACCTCGTGCCCGCGCGCTTTGACGATGACCTTACAGTGCGCACCAGTGTGGAACAAATTACAGGCGCACGCATCGTTTTGAACCAAGATGTGATGCGCGGCATGGACCTGTTGTTTTCATCGCAAGTCACTCTTGTGGCGCTGACGGTGGATGGCCAACTGGCGCGCCTTCCAGCGAATATCCGCCGAATCGTCCACTAATATGCGGTAATCACGCACTCGCGCTCTGTGAGATATTGGTTTTGCTGCCAGTATCGTCTAAGGTTGTTCCACAGTTAAGAGCCATACCAGTGGCCGGACAAAAAAGAGCAGGCAAATGGAAGCAGAAACCCTTGCGATGGCGCAGGAGATTAATTTCTCCATGTGGGCCCTTTTCGCACGTGCGACAATTACCGTAAAACTTGTGATAATCATGCTGATTGTTGCTTCAATTTGGGCGTGGTCGATCGTGGTGCAGAAATACATTCAGTACCGCACAGCGCGTGCGGAACAGGCAGTATTTGATCAAGAGTTCTGGTCGGGGGAGCCGTTGGACCAGCTGTTTGAGCAAATCGGCACGCAGCCCAATGGAGCGTCAGAGAAGATTTTTGCGGCGGGCATGACAGAATGGCGTCGCTCTCACCGTGTAGATGGGGGCTTGATCGCTGGGGCGCAAAGCCGGATTGACCGCTCCATGGATGTGGCGATTTCCAAAGAAGCGGAAGAGTTGCAAAGCGGCTTGTCCGTGCTCGCGACTGTTGGATCGACCGCGCCCTTTGTCGGCCTGTTCGGTACAGTTTGGGGCATCATGAACGCCTTTATTGAAATCGCAGAAGCGCAAAACACCAACCTTGCCGTTGTGGCTCCTGGTATTGCCGAGGCGCTTTTGGCGACGGGTCTTGGCCTGCTGGCTGCGATCCCCGCGGTGATTTATTATAACAAATTCAGTGCCGACAGTGACCGCATCGTGGGCGGCTACGAGGCTTTCGCGGACGAATTCGCAACCATCCTGTCGCGCCAGTTGGATAGCTAAGCCATGGGTGCGGGCGTTGTACAAAAAGAGACGGGCGGCAAGCGAGGAAGACGGCGTGGTGGCCGTGCGCGGCCTATGGCAGAGATCAACGTTACACCCTTTGTGGACGTGATGCTGGTGCTTTTGATCATCTTCATGGTGGCAGCACCGCTGATGACCGTTGGTGTGCCTGTGGAATTACCAAAAACTGCAGCGGGTGCCTTGCCCTCTGATTCGGAAGAGCCGCTGACAGTGACGATTGCCGCGGACGGCCGCGTGTTGATCCAAACCACAGAGACAGACATCACAGAGTTGGTCACTAAGCTGCAAGCGATAGCGTCTGAGCGCGCAAGCACGCGGGTCTATTTGCGAGCAGATGGAGCTGTTGCCTACGAGCGGGTCGTACAGGTCATGGGCGCTTTGAATGCGGGTGGGTTTAGCGACATCGGCCTTGTGACAGATACCGGCGGTCCTGATCTGAACGCCGATCTCGCGGATAACTAGGGCGCGCGCGGTGCAAAAAAGCACCTACATATCTGCGGGCGGTCATGCGCTTTTGCTGGGCTATGCGTTTTTTGGTGGGTTGTTTAACGCAGAACCGTTAGAACTGCCGGAAATTGATATTTCGGTGATCTCTGAGGCAGAGTTCGCGGCGCTAACACGGGCCGCACAACCTCCTGATGTGGAGCCGACTGCGCTCGAACCCATTCTACGTGCGTTGGAACCTGAGCCAGAACCAGATCCTGTGGTACCTGTGCCGGAACCTACGCCAGAGCCACGTCCCGAGTCGCCGCAAATTGTGGAGCCTGAGCCAGCGCCACCAGAGCTAACACCCGAGCCTGAGCCGCTTCCAGAACCTGTTGAAGAAGCAGTCGTTATTCCCGGTATCGCGCCTGATAGCTCGCTACGTCCAAAGCCGCGCCCTGCGGACCGTGTGGCATCTGAGGCGGTGTCAGCGCCTGAACCGGACGTTGAAATCGACAATACGGCGCAAGAGGCGAGCGAGCCAGATGCAAACGCCGAGCAAGTGGTGAACGAGCAATCTGAAACCGCGCCCGAAGAGGCGGCAACGGAGCTCGTGACAGAGGCGGAACAGCCCTCGGCTAGCGCGCCCAGCGGTGCGATACGGCCAAGAGCGCGTCCGCGTGACACTGCGGCTGCATCTGAAGCGACGCAGCCAGATACGAGTTCGGCCGTGAATGCAGCGTTGGCCGAAGCACTGGGCGAACCCGCGGCAAGCGATGAAACAAGCGGCCCGACACTGACTGTAGGTGAGACCGATGCGTTGCGCCTCGCCGTGCAGAACTGCTGGGTCGTGGATGTGGGCAGCCAAGCTGCCAACGTAATGGTAGTTATTGGTATGTCGATGGATCTACGCGGTAAGGTTGTTCCAGACAGTCTGCGTCTTGTGTCCTCAACAGGGGGCAATGGCGTAGCAAGGGAAACTGCGTTCCAATCAGCGCGGCGCGCGGTGCTTCGTTGTCAAAAGGAAGGCTATGACTTGCCGGATGACAAATATGAGCAGTGGAAAGAGATCGAAATGACCTTCAATCCTAAGGATATGCGCATCAGATGAGTCTCTTTAGACACAGCGGGTCGGCAAGCACGCGCCGATCCCGCGCAAACCCCTTTTTTATAAAGAACACACCTCCTAGAGTGTGCAAAAAAGCAGTGGCAGGACAAGCAATGACCCTGAGAGTATTGATGGCAGTTGTGGCAATATGTGTATTGCCTTTGACCGCATGGGCGCAAAACGGCCCGTTGCGGATTGAAATTACCGAAGGTGTGGTGGAACCCATGCCCTTCGCAGCCCCTAACTTTGTGCCCGAAAGCGGTGCCGCGAATGAGTTCGCCGAACGCCTCGCGCGGGTTGTGGTCAGTGATCTTGCAGGCACAGGCCTGTTTCGCGAAGTTCCGCGTGATGCCTATATCGGTCATATCACCAGCTTTGACGCGCCTGTGCAGTATGCTGATTGGAAAGCGATCAATGCGCAGGCTTTGGTAACAGGGGCGGTCAACGTCAGTGGATCAAACCTAAGCGTGAAGTTCCGCGTCTTTGATGTGTTTTCCGGAGCTGAAATCGGTTCTGGCCTGCAATTTGCGGGCACAACACAAGGTTGGCGTCGCATGGCGCATAAAGTGGCAGATCAAGTCTACGCGCGCATCACCGGTGAACAACCTTATTTCGACAGCCGTCTCGTTTATGTGTCCGAGCAGGGCCCGAAAGACAAACGCCGCAAGCGCCTTGCCATCATGGATTATGATGGTGCGAACGTGCAATATTTGACAGGCTCGGAGCATCTTGTCCTTGCGCCGCGCTTTTCCTCGACGGGCGATCGCGTGCTCTACACCTCTTACGAAACAGGTTTCCCGCGCATCTATGTATTGGACGTAGTGTCCGTAAAACGTCGCGAGCTCGAAAGCCAGGACGGCTCTATGAGCTTTGCACCACGCTTTTCACCTGATGGCCGCACGGTGGTCTACTCATTGGCGCGCGGTGGCAACACGGACATCTTCCGCATGGATGTTTCAAGCGGATCAAGTGCGCGCCTAACCTCTGGTCCCGCAATTGAAACCGCGCCCAGCTACAGCCCTGACGGCAGACGTATCGTGTTTGAAAGTGACCGCTCCGGATCCCAACAGATCTACATTATGGGCGCAAATGGCGGTGAAGCGAAACGCATTAGTTTTGGCAAGGGGCGTTATGGCACGCCTGTGTGGTCGCCGCGTGGTGATTTGATCGCCTTTACCAAGCAATCCAAGGGTCGTTTCCATATCGGCGTGATGCGCACGGACGGTTCTGAGGAACGCTTGCTAACGGCGTCCTTCCTTGATGAGGGCCCAACATGGTCGCCAAATGGACGTGTGATCATGTTCACACGCGAAGCACAAGGCTCCGCAGGCTCTGCCTCGCTCTACTCCGTTGATATCTCAGGTCGAAACCTGAAACGCATTCCGACCGAAGGCGGTGCGTCCGATCCATCATGGTCGCCTCTTCAGCGCTAATAGAAGACCCCTAACACTCTGAAATATTTTAATAAGCAGTGAGACAGACAAATGAAAATGATTACCAAGGCAGTCCTTCTGATGAGCGTTCTGGCACTCGCCGCTTGCTCAAACAAATCTGACTTTGTTGGCGACGATGTCGTCGACTTGAACGCAGGTGCTGGTAGCGGTTTTGACGATGGTGCCAACGACCCCACCTCCGTGGCCTTCTTCCAGCAAAGTGTGGGCGACCGTGTTTTCTTTGAGGTTGATACATCGGCACTAACAGGGCAGGGCCGCTTGATCCTTGACGGACAAACCCGCTGGCTAACCACCAACTCTGACTATACCGCGATCATCGAAGGTCACGCGGACGAGCAAGGTACGCGCGAATACAACGTTGCATTGGGCGAACGCCGCGCCAATACAGTGCGCGATTATCTCGTATCCAAAGGCGTGCCATCCTCGCGACTTCGTGTTGTGAGCTTCGGCAAAGAACGCCCGATTGAGATTTGCAGCCAAGAGGGGTGCTATGCTAAGAATCGTCGCGCGGTGACAGTCTTGGCAGCAGGCCTGTCCGGCTAGCGTTTAGCATCGGAGAAGAGACATATGACGGCTCGAGTGACACAGGTTTTTGCAGCGGCTGCGCTGTCTTTTGCAATGTTTCCCGTAATGGCACTTGGACAAGCGACCAATGAACAAACCCTTGCGGATATCCGGCAGGACCTGACGGTCCTGTCTGTTGAAATGAAACGTCTCATGCGCGAACTGTCGACAACAGGCAGTTCCGCCCCCGCAATTGGCGGATCTTCAGCGACAGATCGGATCAATTCCGTTGAGGGCGAATTGCAAAGGCTAACGGGCAAGATCGAACAGCTTGAGTTTCGAATCGATTCCATTGTGAGAGATGGCACCAACCGCATTGGCGACCTGGAATTCCGTTTGGTTGAGCTTGAGGGCGGAGATGTTAGCACGCTTGGCGAGACCAGCACACTTGGCGGTGGGGCTGCCGCAGCAACCCCGACTGCGCCAGTGCAAACAGAAGGCACAGATGCGGGCGGCGCACAATTAGCGATGGGTGAGCAAGCGGATTTCGACGCAGCCAACGTGTTGATGACATCGGGTGACGCGGCAGGGGCTGCTGCGCAATTCGGCCTTTTCACACAGAATTACCCCGGCAGTCCACTAGAAAGCCAAGCGCGTTTGAAGCAGGGCGAAGCCCATGAAGCGTCAGGCGATGCACGCGAAGCCGCGCGCGCCTACCTCGAAGCTTACTCGCGCGATCCGTCCAGCGAAATCGCGCCGGATGCATTGTACCGATTGGGGCGCATATTAGGCCGTCTCGGTAAAATGTCAGAGGCCTGCGTAACTTTGGGAGAAGTCGGCGTACGCCACCCCGGCACATCCGCTGCAAGCGAGGCGCAAGCAGAAATGACAACGCTCAGCTGTAGTACGTGATGCTGAACACAGACTTGCTGCATGGCAACGTCCCTTTGGGTATCGCGCTTTCGGGTGGCAGTGACTCAACGGCGTTGCTTGTCTTAGCAGTGGATGCTTTCGGCGCAGAAAATCTACAAGCGATCACCATCGATCATAGCCTGCGTGCTGCTGCTCAAGCCGAGGCACGACAAGCTGCAAAACTCTGCGCATCCCTCGGTGTCCCGCACACAACCCGAACACTGGCGCTAAAAGACGGCCCTAATTTGCAAGCCCGCGCGCGTAACGCCCGCTACATGGCGCTTGGCGACTGGGCACGTGCACAGCTTAACAGCATTTCGGCGATTGCCTTGGGCCACACGAAAGACGACGTTTCCGAAACCTTCCTAATGCGCCTTGCACGTGGGTCTGGTGTGGACGGTTTGGCGACGATGCCGGAGTACTTCCAGAGGGCAGGGATGGTGTTCAAGCGCCCGCTCCTTGCAGCTAGCCGCGCAGAGTTGCAAGTGATGCTCAACAAGCGTGGTATCAAGTGGAGCGAGGATCCGTCCAACCAAGATCCGCGCTTTACACGCGTGAAAATGCGCCAAGCTCAAACGACCCTCGATACCCTAGGCCTCTACTCGGACCGCTTGAGCCAAACCGCAGATTGGATGCGCGCTGCCTCCGAGGTGCTCAACAACGCTGCCGATAATTGGATCAAGACCCATGCCTACACAGAATATGGAGATGTCGTTCTTGACCTAAAGGCTCTCAGAATCGCACCTAAGGAAACAGCGTTCCGCGTTCTCACACGTGCGCTGAGCACCCTCTCTGGCAACCCTTATCGCCCGCGCTTTTCCGCGTTGTCGGAACTCCTCCACAGTGACGTTGCGCGCACATTGGAAGGGTGTTTAATTTATCATCATAAAGGCACACTTCGACTTACCCGAGAAGTGAATGCCATTGAAAACATTGAACACTATTGGCAGATTAACGGCCCTCTAGCTCCAAGTCATCGGATCACGCCCTTGGGTGAAAATGGTCTGAAGCAATGTGACGGTTGGCGCAACACAGCGCTTTTGCCGCGCCGTTCCTTGCTCTCGACCCCTGCGATCTGGCTCGACGGTGCTCTCGTCGCTGCGCCAATCGCCAGACCGAGTACCAATTGGAAAGTGCGCGCAACAATACCGCTTCATCTTGCCAAATAAACTCAAATCCGACCCTAAGATCTGCCGCGCGACGCTTTTTCAGTAATGCCAGACACGCCGCTGCGCTTTGCAAGCTCAGCCTCCACTTCCTCAAGGCTCACATCGCGCGCGGCCAGCATTACCAATAAATGATACAGCACATCCGCGGCCTCTGCTGTGAGCGCGACCTTGTCGCCTTTGATTGCTTCGATGATTGCTTCGATGGCCTCTTCACCAAACTTTTCCGCGCATTTCTCTGGCCCTTTGGAAAGTAATTTGGCGGTCCAGCTCTCGGCACCACCTTCAGCTTTGCGCGCTTCAATCGTGTCGAATAAATCGTGCAGAATACTCATTTGAACCTCATCGGGATGCCCGAGGCGGCCATATGCGCCTTGGCCTCGGCAACAGTATACTCACCAAAATGGAAGATAGAGGCGGCCAAAACTGCGCTCGCACCGCCTTTGGTAACGCCTTCAACAAGATGATCCAGATTGCCGACCCCCCCTGATGCGATGACGGGGATACTTACTGCATCTGAAACAGCAAGCGTTAAAGGCAAGTTGAACCCTGATTTCGTACCATCGCGGTCCATCGAGGTGAGCAGGATTTCCCCGGCACCTTTTGCCGCCACCAACTGCGCAAATTCAACTGCATCAATGCCAGTTGGCTTGCGACCGCCATGTGTAAAAATTTCCCAACGTCCGGGTTTGACTGTTTTGGCATCAATAGCACAGACGATGCACTGGCTGCCAAACTGATCTGCAGCTTCGGACAAGACGTCAGGCCGAGCAACTGCAGCAGAGTTAAAACTGACCTTGTCTGCCCCCGCCAACAAAAGTGCGCGCACATCTTCGACCTCGCGCACACCGCCACCGACGGTTAAGGGAATATAGCATTGCTCGGCAGTGCGCTGCACAACATCAAACATTGTGCCACGGTTTTCGTGCGTTGCGTGAATATCAAGGAAACATAGCTCATCCGCACCAGCCAAATCATAAGCACGTGCACTTTCGACAGGATCGCCCGCATCGCGCAAACCCACGAAATTCACACCTTTAACAACGCGGCCATCGGCAACGTCCAGACAAGGGATAATACGTGTTTTAAGCATTGTGGGTTCCCTCAATTTTTCTAGAATGATTGCATCATTTTAACGCTTTCAATGCGTCACCCAAGTCTAACGCACCATCATAAAGCGCACGACCGGAAATGGCACCATTCAATCCCGCACCGCATTCGCGCAATGCAATCAGATCTTCTAAAGAGGAAACACCACCCGAAGCAATCACTGGGATCGAAACCGAGCGGGCCAAAGCCGCCGTTGCCTCAATATTTGGTCCTTGCATCGCACCATCGCGGTTAATGTCCGTGTAGATAATCGCCGCGACACCAGCATCCTCAAAGGACTTCGCAAGATCCGTCACCTCCACATCGGTTTCTTCTGCCCAACCTTTTGTCGCGACTTTGCCGCTGCGCGCATCAATACCGACAGCCACGTGACCGGGAAAGGCTTTCGCTGCTTCGCGCACAAGATCAGGGTTCTCAACCGCAACTGTTCCAAGGATTACACGCTGTAATCCTTTATCGAGCCAACGCTCGATCGTTGCCATATCGCGAATACCACCGCCCAGTTGCGTGGGTACATTACATGCCTTCAAGATGGCCTCGACAGGGGCCGCATTGACAGGTTCTCCTGCAAAAGCCCCATTGAGATCAACCAGATGCAGCCATTCGCAGCCCGCTCTTACAAATTCCATCGCTTGCCCGGCTGGATCGTCACTAAAGACGGTGGCTTGATTCATTTCACCACGCACCAGGCGCACGGCTTGGCCGTCTTTCAGATCAATTGCAGGATAGAGGAACATCTGTATAGGCCTTTCGTTTCTTGGGGAATGCACTCGCATGAGAAGGACTGATTTGCAACTGGGCGTAGCGTCATGACTTGCTTTGAACGGCATCTCCTTGCAGTCTTACCCAGAAAACTTGGGAGAGAGATATGGGAACTTTGTTATCAGCCGCGGGGCTAGCCATTTTGGCCGCGACATCTGCATTTGCTGATCCAGTCGCAGGCGTGTGGAAAACGCAAGTTGATGACGGAGCCTATGCGTATGTGACCATGTCGCCCTGCGGGGCTAAGCTGTGTGGCGTGATATCACGCACCTTTAACAGCACGGGCGAATATAAAAGCGCCAATATCGGTAAGAAGCTGGTTTGGGACATGCAAGCCAAAGGGTCTGGTCGTTACAAAAGCGGTAAAATTTGGCAGCCCGCGACAGATAAGGTGTTCAAATCCAAAATGTCCCTTAGTGGGAACACGCTGAAAGTGTCAGGCTGTGTTGGACCTATCTGCAGAAAGCAAACGTGGAGCCGCGTGAATTAATCACGGCGCCCACGTAAGAAAATTAGAGATCAGCCGCAGGCCCACCTGCTGGCTCTTCTCTGGGTGAAACTGCATGCCAAGCATTGTGTCGCGCCCAACGATCGCCGTGATGTCTCCCGCGTAATCCACATGGGCCAAACGTTCGGCAGGCTTAGCCACATCAAAGTGATAGGAATGCACGAAATAGGTGTGATCGCCCGTTTCAACACCCTTAAACACTGGGTGGGGCGTGTCGACCACCAGATCATTCCATCCCATATGCGGCACTTTCAGCGTGTGATCAGTAGGCGTGATTCCGACGACCTCACCATCGATCCAGCCCAATCCGTCCGTATCTTTATACTCACGCCCCAGCGTGGCCATCAATTGCATGCCGACGCAAATCCCCAAAAAGGGCCGCGCTTTCACGGTGACCGCTTCTTGCAGGGCGTCAAACAAACCACCCGTGCCTTTTAGGGCTTTCACACAGGCGGGAAACGCGCCGTCGCCGGGCAAAACAATACGGTCCGCGCGCGCGACAACTTCGGCGTCAGATGTGACGACAACCTTGCCTGCATTCGCTTCTGACGCCATACGCCCGAAAGCTTTTTCTGCGGAATGCAGATTGCCGCTTTCATAGTCAACAATGGCTGTCAGCACGTCAAAGCGTTCCTTTGGTCGACGGCACCGCGTTGGATTTACGCGGATCGGTTTCGACTGCTGTGCGCAGCGCGCGCGCCACAGCTTTGAACGCGGCCTCTGCTATGTGGTGGCTGTTGAACCCGTGCAATTGATCGATGTGCAGGGTGATGCCACCATGTGTTGCGAAGGCTTGGAAAAATTCGCGGACTAATTCGCAATCAAATGCGCCGATCTTCTGCGTTGGAAGCTCCACGTTCCACACCAAAAAGGGGCGTGCCGACAGATCCAATGCACAGCGCACTTGTGCGTCATCCATAGGCAAGTGGCATTCGCCATAACGGTGAATTCCGCGTTTGTCACCAATGGCTTGCGTCAAAGCTTGACCCAGCGCGATGCCCGTATCCTCAACCGTGTGGTGATCATCAATATGCAGATCTCCCTTCGCGCGGACCGTCATATCGATCAGGGAATGACGCGCCAGTTGATCTAGCATGTGATCAAAGAAACCGACACCTGTTTGGTTGTCGTAAACACCTGTTCCATCCAAATTGATCTCGACGGAAATATCCGTTTCCGCCGTCGTGCGTGTCACTGTTGCCGTTCGCATTGCACTTTCCTTAGCCTTGCTGAATGAGTTCCTTATAACAGTCGCGCGGCGCAGGCCAAGCGGCTCTGTTTCGCGATTGCGTTGGCGTGACCTCTATGCAAGCTTTGGAGCTGAGCCAGCAAAAGGAGAGCGCCCATGTCTACCTGTGTTTTCGTACAGATCAGATGCAAACCCGGCACCACATACAAGGTCGCTGAAAAGATCGCGTTCGAGGAAATTCATTCGGAAATCTACTCGACCTCGGGCGAATATGATTTGATGGTAAAAATGTATATCCCTGAAGACGAAGACATCGGAAAATACATCAACGATCATTTGCTCCCGATTGAAGGCATTGAGCGTTCGCTCACAACAATGACGTTCAAAGCGTTCTGACTTAAGTGCTAAACGGTATTAAAATCGTTGAAATAGAAGGGCTTGGCCCTGCGCCCTTTGCGGGAATGATGCTGGCTGATTTAGGTGCTGAGGTAACGGTGATCCACCGTGCAGGTAAGTCGGCGGGGATCACCGCTGAGGCGAGCTTGCTCGATCGTGGCAAGCGTTCCATCGCGCTGGATCTGAAAAACGTCGAAGATCTCGCTGTCGCTAAAGCACTGATCACACAGGCAGACGGGCTGATTGAAGGGTTTCGCCCCGGTGTGATGGAGCGCCTCGGGCTTGGCCCTGAGCTGTGTCATGCCGACAATCCCAAACTCGTTTATGGCCGCATGACCGGTTGGGGCCAAAGTGGCCCGCGCGCTCATCAAGCGGGACATGACCTCAATTACATTGCCACTTCTGGCGCGCTTTATTACGCGGGCCTGCCGGACGACACGCCCGTAACGCCTGCGACCTTGCTTGGCGACATAGGTGGCGGGGCATTGTATCTGGTGGCGGGAATGCTCGCAGGGATCATCAAATCTGCGCGCACAGGGCAGGGTACAGTTGTGGACGCTGCGATTGTTGATGGCTCTGCGCATATGATGAACTTGCTGATGGCCTTGGGGCAGGGCGGTGGCCTGTCTGAAGAGCGCGGCGCAAGCCTGCTTGATGGTCCACATTGGTCGCGCAGCTATAGATGCGCATGCGGTGGGGATGTGTCGGTGCAAGCATTAGAGCCGCAGTTTTATGCGGCTTTGTTGACAGCTTTGGATTTAAGCGACGATCCCAGAATGCAAGCGCAGCATGATGCAGGGCAATGGGGTACTCAGACAGCGCGGCTAGGTGCGGTTTTTCTAGAAAAATCACGCGCAAATTGGATGGCGCACTTTGACGGCTCAGACGCTTGCGTAGCAGCTGTTTTATCGCCAAAGACCGCCGCGGAAGAGCCGCATATGAAAGCCCGTAATGTCTGGGACAGCGCGCAAGGCTACCTCCAAGCGGCTCCAGCGCCACGTTTTGATGGACACTCTGCTCCAATCAACATAGCCACCCCCCGCGATGCGGACCGGGCTGCAATTCTGGCAGAACTGGATCTGCAATAATTCGCCTTTCTACTTGCACGCGGTCCCCGATTTGCGCGATAAGTCGCTCGATCCGGTCCCGTAGCTCAACTGGATAGAGCACCTGCCTTCTAAGCAGGGGGTTCGGGGTTCGAGTCCTCGCGGGATCGCCATTTTCTAGCGCAACGTTCATTTCAGCACTGGATCTTTTTTGTCGAAAATGCGTTTTGATCAAAGTATGCGTCGCGTTGCCGCTGGAACATTTTGTTTAATTTCTTGCGGCCCGGCTGGTGGCACGGTCTAAACGCAACCTTGCACGCGGCCATATTTTTGCACAAACTGTAGCTGAGAATTTTTGCTAAAGCGCGCGTGGTATTGCGGTGACTGACGCAGCCATCGTGAAGGGAGAAGCTTGAATGGAACTGAAGAAAAACTGCTTCACCCAAGCGCTGGTGGGAAAAGACAAGCAAATTGGCCTTTGGATTTCGCTCGCTCACAATGTGGCCGCAGAGGTTACAGCCCCCTCTGGTTATGATTGGGTACTGATTGATATGGAACATTCGCCGAACGATTACTTCAGCGTTCTCGGTCAGCTACAAACCTTTGCCAATACTGACACCACCGCGATTGTGCGCCCTGAATGGAACGATCCAGTGATCGTGAAACGCCTGCTTGATATGGGTGTCGAAGGACTTTTGTTCCCAATGATTCAATCTTTGGAAGACGCGCAAAAAGCGGTGGCCGCGACGCGCTACCCCCCGCATGGTACGCGCGGGTTTTCGGGTGGTACACGGGCCACAAAATTTGGCCGCGTCACGGATTATTTGGCCCGTGTTGAAGATGAAACCACGGTGATCCTCCAGCTCGAAACTGCCGCTGCGATCGCGCAAGCGGTCGAGATTGGCACAATTGAGGGCATCAGCGGTATATTTTTCGGGCCTGCGGATATTGCGGCTGATATCGGGCTTTTGGGTCAGCCGCTGCACGAAGATGTGTGGGCGCTGATCAAACCTGCCGCACAAGCGCTGATCGAAAAAGGCGTGCCTGTTGGAACTCTGGTCAATGACACCGCTTTTGCGGCTCAGCTTTTGAACGACGGCTTTACCTTCGTTGCCTGCGCCACTGATACAATGCTGCTTGCCAAAGCCTGCGATGCCGCACTTTCTAGTGTTAGAGCCGCTGTACGCTAACTTGAAATTTCTACTCTACTCCAAGGACTAACCCTTATGAAAAAATTTGTTCTTACTGGCGCGGCTGGTCGGCTGTCTTCTTACCTGCGCGAACCGCTGACTCAGCTTTGCGATGCATTGGTTAGCACGGATATCGTTGATGACATTGGCACGCTCTACGAAGGGGAGAGTTATATCAAAGGTGATCTCGCCAGCATGGACGATATGATGCGCGTTATGGAGGGCGCGGATATGGTGGTGCATATGGGCGCTTACGTGGATGAAGGCCCGTTTGAAAAACTACTCGGCCCCAATTTCATCGGGGCGTATAATATTTGGGAAGCCGCGCATCGCCATGGGTTGAAACGGGTTGTTTA
>Ga0115564_10000142_pt1 | contig 70620 bp, 38 predicted proteins | sample COGITO_mtgs_1105_7_FD_88680 | JGI IMG/M metagenome (GOLD analysis project Ga0115564, IMG submission 88680) | Pelagic marine microbial communities from North Sea - COGITO_mtgs_110523 | ecosystem: Environmental > Aquatic > Marine > Epipelagic | place: Germany:Helgoland, sampling site Kabeltonne...
ATCAATGATTTCCGAGTTCCCAGCAGAGTTTGCACTATTGCGGTAATCGGAGCCCTCAATAAAGTATTCGCGATGATAGGTTCCATTAAAGTACCCCAACTGGTTCAGGGTTACGTCCATTGTTGTGTAAGTATAACCAACCTTGACGGACTCAAGTCCAACTTGCTCGGTAACTGTTGTATCTACCCACTTAACGACAGGCACGTCTATTACCCCATCAACTACTTGCGTATACCCCGTAATGACTTGGGACGTTACAGTCTTGGTAGACAATACTGGAGTTTGAACAGTACGATCACCAGCAGTAGCAGACGCTGAAGCGTCTAAAACGACGTCAGTTCCAGCATCAAGCCTGACAGTACCATCAGACTTAATGTTGGCAGCGCCCATCACAAATATCGAACCAGAGGCAAGAGAACTCGCGACGACTGACGAACCCGCGGCGGTGGCATCTGCCACCGAATTCGCAAGACCCGCTCGGATATGCACCAGAGTAGTAGCGTCTCCAGTCTTGGCCGATATGGATCCATAAATAGAGACGTCACGCGATGCATTTATCCAAGCTGTCTTTGCTGCATTGATATCACCTGAAATATAAATTGTTTTGCCACGCACATGCGTTGTATCGGCTGATGAAATTGTTGCATTACCAAGTCCCGTCTCTAATTGCTGTGCCTGAACGAGTATGTTGCCAGCGCCAATAATATCTAGAGTAGAGCCGGCAGTCCAAGTCTTGAGCAATGCACCCTCAAGAACATTGATATCTTCCCCCGTGATCTTCAGCGTATCGTGCGCGTTAAAATCACCACGCAGGTGCACTTGCTCAGTGCCAAGGCCCTGTATGTTTATTGCGGTCGGGTTGGCGCCCGTCGGGGGCGTTAAGCTGGCGTCGCTATATACTTGGCCAATATTCCCGTCGAGATCTAAAACTCCAGTACCATCAATGTTAATTGTTCCCCCAATGTCTGTGTCTATGATGGAGCCGAATAGACGTATTGGGGCTCCACCCACCCCCGAGCCAACTGAGACTGATGCGCCAGCAGCCACAACAGCAGCAACACGTGAATTGTCAGAAGCTTTGGTTTCAACAACTGCGGTGCCAGAATTGTCAATCACCACCCTGCCTTGACTGTCCATAAGCTTACCATTTTCATCAACAAAATATTGATCAGCGGCAATTTTTTGAACTCCGTTTACATCACTAACGGCAAGGTTCATTTTATAATCTACGGCAGCCGTCAGCACTGAGTATCCAAGCGTATCCGTTAACCCACCACTTATATTAACTGTGCTATGACCTGTAATAACCCCTGCTATACTTGCTTTTCTGTCAGCATTTATATCAATCACACCACTGGATTCTTTGGCCAAAACAAATCCATTTAGGGTCATGTCTCTCGTTGTATTCAATGTAATGAGGGCTGATGCGGCCTCTGCAATGTTTAAAGACTCAACCGTGGAATTTGCATCAACCCAGAGGCCCATACCTGGATATGTTGTATCACCGTAACCTGATCCGCCATTTAGCGTTATATTGCCTGTAGCTCTGATGACACCAGCATAAGCTGTCGTTGTTTGCCCACGGCTTCCTAACGAAATTTGATCAGCGGCGGTTATCTGCACCGTTGATGCATTGCCAGATGCACGAACCGACCCATCCACAATTTCTGCACCAGCATGTACTGTACCGAGTACATCAATTGAGTTTACATCAATTACGATATTAGAGGCCTGATCAGACGCCACGAGAGAGACCGCAGGATCAATTGTTAGGTCTCCCCAAAGTCCAATATCAATGGCTTTAGCCGCCATAACGCTCGCCCCGCGGCGCACTCCATCCACGGTTGCACCCATGGTGAGATGCCCACCAACAATATTTAGGGTGCCAACATCAACAAGAGTATCGACCATACTCATAGTGCCGCCATAAGTAATTAGAACTTGTGCGTCGTGATGAGCTTCGAGCTGTGTGCCAAAATCTATAGCATCAGCAGCAGTGAGGCTTACTTCTGCCGTTGATGTATTAGAATTAAACGAACTGGTTATTGGTCCTTGCAATGTCAGAACGATACCCGTGATGTCCAATAGACCAGCCGCATTAATGCGTCCCGACGTCTCATTCAAAAGAACTTCACCTTGGGTGGATTGAATGCTGATTTCTTGGTCAGCCCGCAGCGTCTCGACAGTTCCATCGACAAACACTTGATTAGCGCCCAGCAACTCAATTGAACCACCAGCATCAACGACCTTCACTGCGGCCGTGTTATCAATCCAAAGAGATCTTGCGGACACCCCACCTGTGAGCTTTACGTCATTATCCGCCTGGATAAGGCCCTGAATGCGCAGCTGACCCAGCGCCGATAAATCGATATTTCGTCCCGCACCACGGGCGATAACATCACCCTGCAATAAGGCTTGTGAGCTCAGGTCAAAAGCGATGTTTCCATCAATAGTTTCCAAAATGCCCGTAGCATCAAGATCAACACCCTCACCGGCCTCGGCATTACCCGTATTCATAACAATACCGGAATAACCTCTAACTTTCCCAGCAATATAAATCTTACCATTGTCACCTGTCGGTGCACCAATATTGACCACAGATCCAACACCAGGCGCGTCCAACGAGAACCTTTGAGATGATACAACCTTTAAGATTACACCATCTGAATCTCGCTGTACTCCATATGATGTGTCTTCAAATAAAATCCCTAATAAATCTTCGTTAATATTCGCGTGGCCTGCAATTGCGTTACCGATTGCGGCATCGGATGACAGCTCTCCGTCACCTGAGAATACGGTAACTACTGTTGCAGCACTGGCTAAAGAGGTTTCTTTTACAACACTTATTTCATACGGCGAGACCAAGCGAATGTGGCCATCACGCAGCTTGGCAGAGACATCTGGAACGAGATCTGATGGCTCACGGCCATCAATTTCACGCATCGCATCAAACCCACGATAAACTGTGTTTAACAGAGGTGTTAATCCTGAACTTGGGTTATCGGATTGCACCACAACCCACTCGGCATCTTTGAGCTTATTGTTGAGTGCGGTTGTCAGCTGGCTAATTGTTGAAAAAGTTTTTGTTTCTTCTGCTGTTAAATTGATGGCGGCCTCAGCCGTATATTTCACCTTATCAAGCTGCACTAAAATAGTAGTTTCAATTACACCACTTGATGCTCCAACTATCGTTGGGCCGGTATTTGTTCCAATGATATTGACTTCAACTGTTTCCGTAAAATCTCCAAAAGTTGAAAAAGTGACTGTATCTTTTACAGTTTGCCCAACCGCTAAGTCACTCAGGGCACCCGCCTTTAATGTATAGTCCCAAGCACCCTGGTTCATAACAAACGTGCCATATCCATTGTCACCACTGTCCGACGTATTCTCGTCAGAAGTTGCAAATGGCATCTTACCATCGGAACGATAAGCCCACCCGCCCAGAACAAGTTCTTGAACGTCTCCGGGTGCTAAGAGGTCGACACGGCCAGGCGCATTTAAATTTATCTCACTATTAGCACGCTCGGTCATGATCGAAGCAGACCCAAGAAGCGAAAGACCTCGCCCGTAGAACCTATCTTCACCATTTGTTTCAACTGATAATGTTTTTGTAAGGTCAAGGCCTGTCGTGTCTACAGATAGCGCCGTAATTTTGCCATCCGCATCCAAGGTCGCAGAGACCTCTTTAGATGCACTTCCATCCGTTACAGAAAACGTTACCCGCTCATCGTACCCGAACCCTGCCTCGTTAATTGTGAAAACGATATTACTGCCTGAAACGCTGGCACTTATAACAGCCTTAACACGCTTATCAGTTCCACCGATCATATCGACCTGTTTGCCTGCTGTAATGTCCGTATGAACCAACAGTTGTCGATCAGCCCGGACTTTGATTTCCGAATCTACGTCATAACGCACAATATTACGGCCAATATATTTGCCAACCGCGTCGATCTGCATGGCACTTTGACCACCGGAAACTAACATGCCCTGCATGTCGACATCTCCGACACCATAGAGGTCGATTAGGCCGTCAGAATATGAACCTGTACCTGCGCGACTGCGAGAACCATCCGCCGCATAATCCCAACGCCCCTCCGCAACCAATTCAGATGCCGCGTGGACAATCATGCCAAATCCAGTTTCAGCGTCAGAGCCACCGCGTGCGACAATCTCTTTACTGGCATTGATGTAGCCACCTGTTTGGACTAACTCGCCGGCCTCATTTAGGGTGTTACCCCCAATAAATATGCGACCCGAGCTTTCCAAATATACAGAACTATCGCGACCCGACCAATCAACAGTCTGTGATTTCATAACCACCTCACTGGAAATATCGTTTGGATCAAGTGGCTCGAATACCTGCTCCAGACGTCCACCAGCTGTAAGTGTCCCCATGATCTCAATGCGCTCATCACCAGTTACCGTGACGGATGAGCCTTTTCCGTCTGCACCAAGCCCAAATCCAGTGATGCCACCGGAAGAATTAATTAATACAGATAATAAATTAGGATTTGTGCTCGGCGCTGTTTCCATTTCTGCGCCAGTCCAGTGATCATCAGAGCCCGGAGTACCACCAGAAACGGTTACATCCCCACTAGCTAATAGACCCGACTCTAATCGTATTTGCTGTCCCGCCTGGACAAGTATGTCAGAAGCCCCATCGCCATCCGCCTCAGTGGCAAAGCTCACACCTGTCGCCCCAATCGAGCCACCAGCAACTATTGCACCGAATAGGTCAACATCAGAGGCACCTTTGACGTGAATATCTGCATCAGCATTCTCAGTCCGGATTGTGCCATTCGCAGCAACGTAAATAGAGGATCCACGGCTATCACTCGTGTTTCCACCCGATGTTAAATTAACCCCATTTACGTCGACGCCACCGTACAGATTCAGTCCAGCTTTGGCAGTAACAAAAGCTTCTACGTACAAAAATTCGTCTGATTGCAAGGTAACTTCTGCACCCTCGCCGCGCGCTTCTACGATGCCGCGAACAATAACTTCTTGATCAGACCGCAATACAAGAGATTTTTGTTCTCCAAGGCTCACAACTTGGCCAGTGACTAAAAGTCCATATCCTTGTGAATACGGATCACCGTTTGCATCCAGTCGTGCCAGATAGTGATTTGGTGTCGCATCGGCAATACCGGTAAAGTATGCTGTTTTATTGAAAATATTATAACGCGCAAAATAGTTGGGGTTTGCAGATCCATCAACTAAATTGCGGGCTCCAAAATTTTCTCCATCGTAGATTTGCGCTTTTGAAGACAATGTCAAATCGCCAGAGGTAGAAACCGCGCCTCCCAACAGCATAGAACCTTGAGATTCCAGTAAAATTTTACCATTTGTACCTGAGAAGCCTAATTCATCAACTAAAACACCCGAAGACTGTTTTACCACGCCGCCAACTGCGGTCATTTCAATCTCGATGTCCACACTTTTTTCAATGCCGTCGATTGATGTGAACGTGAAACTATCAGTTTCCTTATCGCCCACATTCAAATCGGCAATCGAGGTATTATCAAGAGTGAAGCTCCACATTCCATCAGCTACATCGAAGCTTCCAAAGCCGTTATCACTGGTAACATCAGTTTGCATTTCAAAGACTGGTAAGTTTTTGACACCAACGCGCATAGATGTACCAGAATTCACTGATAACACGTCTTGGGATACTATCTTAACCGTAGAGTCATCACCCTCAGCGAACATACGGGAAAGCTGAACCAAAATAATTGGAGCGTCTGCGGCAATATCAATTGTTGATCCTACACCGCCAACCTCGAGCTGACCTGAAGTCTCAATGGCACCATCAGAATAAATTTTTATTTTTGAGGCATCAGCATAAGTTTCGATCAATGCGGTCGCATCTATCTGCAAACCCAGAGGACCCGCAATGTCATTATATTTTGGAGTGATATAGTCATCATTGCGGAATACTGCGCCGGCTACGTCTTCAACAGATAAAGTAACCAGGTCGGTTGCCTTTATCCAACCTGAAACAACAGCCTGCCGCTTAACATTAATATCTACTTCCCTGGCGAACAGACCAGAATCTGGGAGACCCTCTGGATCATGGAGGTTTTTTGACCCAATGGAGAGCTTACGAGTATTAATTTGCAAGATATCTTTAGGAGCCTGAACATTACCGGAAATTGTCATCATATCACTGTACAAAAAGGTATCGTCACGCCAGCTCGCTACGCGTGTGGTATCATCTCTTTGAACACCGGTTCGTTTGACAACATCTGCGACGATGACATCACCCAATTTCATCGTGTTGAGATAGTCACTTCGCCCAATATGGATCTCATCAAATCCATCTGCTATCGCAGCAATATCTCTGGAGGAAAAATAAAACCCAGGGTTTGATACCTGCCAGCTTGCATCCTCATACCAATCTTCGCCACCTTCCGTCTCTGCAGCCGTGCCCATATAGTAATCTGACACAATTCTTTGTGTCCGCATCGTCAACAGACCGTTACCGACTAGACGACTGGCGCCACTGACCAAATCGAAATCATCTACAGTAAGAGTAATATTTTTGTTGTCCTCGAGAATACGCATAAAGCCTGACTGAAGTTTTAGCAGGCCATCATCGATTAAAATATCAATGGCTAAATCACCACGAGCAATTTCAATTGCTATATCAGGTCGAATATTATCTCGGTTCTTGCGCAAGACATCGCGCCATTCATCAGCGCCAGAAGCCATGTCAAAAACCCAATCAACTTTGGTTTCCCATTGGCTGCTAGTGGGTGTTTGGTCAAGAACGTAACCAGGGTTTTCTTTACTCGACAGCGCACGCTCTTCGACCAGGGTCAAATCGTCATCTTCAACAAACACAGCATCACCACGTCCGTGTTTTGCTGTCGTAGCCGTTAATTCTGCAACGCGCATTTCAATTGGCTTTTCGACAGAGCCAATGGCGTCCTTTGCCTTGATCATCACATAAGCGTCAGCGCCGGCTATTTTAACACCAGTGTCGTTTATAAAACTACCATCAGCCACCTGGAAACGCATCCAGGCATCACCTAAAGAATTTTTTGTTAGGGCGTCAGATGACGATATGTTTGCTCTAAGAATGATATCAGAACCATCCCCATAAGTTCGCATATCAATCATATTTGACAGTGCTATATCAGCATCGAGCACTGTAATGTCATGCTCAATAACAATATCACGCATAGATTCGTAGATGACGCCAACTGACATTAACTCTGAATCTTGCCAAATTGTACGTGCAATAGCACGCAGCTCAGTCCGGCCTAAGTCCATGACGACTTTATCAGTTAAGGCCTTAAATCTTACATCACTACCAAAAGACTCAATGTGGTCGGCATCAAATGCGCCGCCCTTTCCAACAAGCGTGAGACGCTCAATAATTCCATCTGTATATGTGATTTTCTCTCGGCCGTTTTCCAAAACCCCCTTACCCAGTTGTAGGGCGTCATCGTCCGATCTTGCGCGAGATTGCTCGACAATTATCTCATCAAAATCATCGCCTATTTCTACAAGATTAATAATTCCCTCTGCGCCGTCTGCACTCGCACTTCCTGTTCTAAAATAGTAATCATCGGCGCCGCCTATGTCTCGCACATCAATTTTCCATTCAGGAAAAGAGGTGGCATAGACTGTGTCTGTGGCTGCAGTTAGCGTTATGTCTGCAATAGTCGCCCCAGACATTCGAAGTTCTTGTCCAGTGCCCTTGTCCACAATACCAACGGAACGCTTTGAAATAGTCGCCGTAATTCCAGCTGTAACACGAGAGAAATCGATCGCACTTTCGCCATCTGCATCTGAGAAACGGTCTTCACCGTAGTCATTTTCGTAGATGTATGTATCTTTCCCACCCCCGCCAGATAGGCGATCGTTTCCTGTATTGCCCCAAAGGACGTCATCACCACCACCGGTTGATATCCGATCGTTACCCGAACCGCCCTTTACCGTGTCGTCACCCAGTGCTGTCGCGATTGTATCGTCACCAGCCCCACCCTCAATTTGCCAATTTGTATCTGTACCTGCACCTGACACAAAATTACCCGGCGTGTAGAGAGACTTACCATCGGAATCGACTTCTACCTCTCCTTTTTCAAAGTAACCAATTTGAATATTATCTTTGTCATCTCCACCTTTAAGAAGACCACCACCATACCGCGCCCAAATCTGATCTTTTCCGACCCCGCCATCGACATCAAAGGTCACGTCACTCAGTCGTGTCAGGTCAATTGTGTCATCACCCTCGCCAAAGTTTGCAACAACCTTTCGAACGCCAGCAAAGGACTGATACCAACCGTCAAACTCTACGTTTACATTGCCACCACTACCTGACAGCACCACATTTTCCCCACCATCGGTTGTGGTAAAGTATTTCCGCAACTCAGCGCGAGACCCAACGTTCAAGTGAAGCGTATCGCCCTGTTTTTCTGCCAAATAGGGCTGAACACGTGGGGCGTTATATTCAAAGTTGAATAGGTTGACCCTAAATAATTCAGCCTTGTAAAGTGTGACTGTCGTAATCCACAAATCAAGCTCAACAAAAATACCCGCTAAGAAGTCGACACCCATCGTTATGTTGAAGAGGTTTTTAAATCCACCATCTTCATATTCATACATCGTGGCTATTTCACTGCCGCGGATCCGGCCATCACTGATCCAATCTACGTCTGTTACAAGACCGTATTCATCCTTGGTTAATTCGGACATCGCAATGTCCTGTAGGTCTAGGCCAGCATAAAAATTGACAGCGGCATATCCACCTCCAGAGATTGGACCCAAACTCGCGCTAAGCTTCAGACCGACTGTCGCATCTATATAAAATTCGTCTTTTTCAACCCCGCCAGTACCCTTTACAATTTTGCCATTTTTAAAGGTTGGTAAGGTCCAGTCATGGACAAAAAATCCATCCAGAGCATCGACTGGATTGCCACTATCAATTGCCTTACGAATTCCAAAAGTATCATAGCCAAAGGCTAAGTCCGCAACCGCCTTGAAGTCCACTGTGCCATCTACTTTGATCATCACTGGGCCAATTGGTAACCGTGCAAGTGGGACCTGTGCGTTGAAACCAAGCCCAAGCAGCGGCAGTTCATACGAGAAAAGTATCGCATCCCCACCAGTCATCAGTGACTTCCAATTATCCAAGTCTTTTAGGTATTCGATCGCCTTAAAGCCTGATCGCTTCTCAACAATTTTACCACCAGTAGAAAAACCAGATTTAGACCCTGAGGATTTAGCCTCAACATCATTCAACTTCTTGAGCAGTGCCGGATCAAGCTCTTGTAGACTTTCAACAGCCACGACCCTGCCTGTTCCAAAACCTTTGAGATCACCCAGCATAATTTCACCGGAATCTCCCCACGACCGTATTGTATCGGGCAGGTCAGTCATGAACAACACAGCGTCAAAAAACGCCCTTGGAATTTCAGGCTTACCTTTGAGTTTCAGAAATCCATTCAACAATCCTAAAGGATCGGGCTGAATTCCAACATGTTCGATAAATTCCAGGCCATTGATTGGGGTGATCATGGTTCTGACAAAAGGTTCAAATGGCGATAAAACGCCCTTAATACGCTCAGCCGTTGGTAATAAGAAATCATTAACAAGCGAGCCGACATCAAGCCGTAAGTCGACTATGTCAATGACTGGTTTTGCAACTTTTGATCCGTAGTTCCAATCCCAATCAATAATCATGTTGGCGCGCAATTTAGGCATTGCATCAACATCTGGAACTTCAAGCGTCATCTTGAAGTTCACTTCTGTGTCAACGCCAAATTCAATATCAAATGTCTGACTTGGTGACTGCGAGAAAAGCTTGGTAACTGGCAGGCGCCCGCGCTCGTCACCATTTACATCCAAACCAAGAATGGCGCGCACACCTGATTGTTCACCATTCGGCAAGTCATCGACTATGTCTGCACCGAAAAATAGCAGAGAGCCGGACGCGGCAAACGGGTTTCCATTCTCCCCTTTTAACAGTGCATTCGCAGTTACCCGAAGTTCAGCCGTGTCGTCTGTATTCGTCTTTAAGTAAAAACCCGAGGACGTTGAGATGCCAAACCCAAAATCCCACGCCCAGCCCATATCAAAGCTAAATCCACCATCGATATCTAACGAAAAACCAGGGATATTTATGTCGAGCGGGATATCAACGGCAACATCGACAAGATCCATGCCCATATCTAAGTCAAATTCAATGCCGTCTGCAGCTGATGGTGGCAGATCACCCATAACCCAGTCGCCAAGGGATAAACCTTCGCGATCCACCCAATAAACACCTATATCATCAATATTAACTGTATTACTTCCATCACGGTCCATAATAATATTCAGACCACTTTGACCAAATAGATCCCAAAGTGAGTTGCGCATTATACCAACTGTACCGCCTTCTGAAGACAGTTTTTCACGCAGATCTTGCAAAAAGCCCACGCGTACATCCCTAACAAACGTACCCACATTACCCATTTTGTCGCCAATGAAAGGCAAATCACGCGCCAACTCATCTGACAGGGTGTCCTGAACAACGCCAAGAGCAGTATCCACGCCATCCAACAACATACTCGGATCCGTCAACATGCCCAATAACGAGAACTCACCAAGGAACTGATCCATCACGCCTTGAACGTTTGGCACTTCAACAATAATTGCAGTGCCCTCAATTGGACGGCCAGCTGCCATATCGAGCAAGCCTTGGAGGCCCGCGTCTCCGGTCGTAATTTTGAAGCCAGATAGAGATATGTCAGGCAAACCGGAAACCGACAAAGCCAAAGGCAAATTCATGCCAATTGCACCGTCGAGGGCATAGCTTAAATTATCGCTAAGACGTTCAGACCCAAAGTAGAACTTCCCATCATCTGCAAGCCGTCCAGACTTTTGATCTATTTTGACAGTAAATGTCGCATAGTCTTCAGTTTCGACAATACCATCACCGTCGATTGCAGCCCAACCATCCGATACTCCAATTTTGGCGGGGCCTGCTTCAAACCCAAGATAAAGATCCTGTCCGGCGATCCGCAAACCAAGGTTAGCATATGTACCGCGCGCCTTGTCTGCTGTAACCGCATATTCTTGTTCTACTTTTACGTCATTGAATGCAGTGTGTGCCTCGCCCTCAGTCAGCTCGACCTGGTCGCCAGCAAAGAGCGTTACTTTCACACCAAGTTCCGTACTTAGCCAATCAGCTATGTCAACTATAGCACTCATACGACGACCAGAGAGTTGGCCTGTGCCATGAGTCGCGTCTATATTGAGCTGGCTTTCTGAATTTTCAGTTCCAGCCATCCAGTAAGAATCCACAACTGCGGAAATGCCAATCACGCCTTCACCTTGCGTTGAAACCGTAGATTGAAAATCAGACAAAATCTGCTGTTTAGCATCATCAGCTAAAGTCGACGAGCGATTAGCAAAATTCACCCCGCCAAAAGCCGCTATTGATTTTGTCGAAACTCGGGTCGGATTGTAATCATATAAGAAGAACTCTGGACCATTATCTGTTAGCTTCACACCCGCTTGCACGCGGAAGTTTACGAGCGCCGAAAGATTTATCTGGCCGGCAGCGCCCGGATTAATAACGTCAGCAATATCATCAATGAAATCGAAACCTGCAAGTGCATCAGGACCCGCAATTGAAGCCAACTGCTGAAGGTCGAGGCTAAACCCAAAGTTTTCGTTAAACACTGCCCCAAGATTTAGGTGAATATCGAGTGTGTCACCGTTGAGAACCAATGCAAAACTCTGATCTTCGGCGGGAAGACTGTCATCGTCTTGAATGCCGAGGGCACTCTCAATAATTGCCTCAACTTCACCAATAGCACCAGCTGGATTGTTTGAAGCGTCTTCAAGCTTTTCAAGAAACTGATCAACGAATGGGAAAACGTCCTCAAGCGAACGGCTCACAACCGGAAGGACAACCGTATAAAATGGTTGGTCCTCAATTGTATCCCTAACCATTTCCAGCCCAGTACGGGTGGCAGAGACAATATCTCCAAACGATAGATCCTTAAAATCAAACATCGCCCCTAAGTCAGGAAGGATGACGACCATATCATTTTCGCTAACTTGGCCCAAGCGGATCAGTTCATCAACGTCAGCTGCATACATCGGGTTTTGTTCAATAATCCTGAAATCACCAGGATTGAACAAATCTAGAGCCGTCAGAGACACCTCAATATTTGGGGCCAACGGGATGTCCGATCCTAGGCCAGGGTCAATTGATAGGCCTCTTAACTTTGCAAACCCATCACCAGACAGATCAAAATTCAAATCAGAAGCACTTAGCTCACCAAATGCGAAGCGTGTGTCACCCTTAATGTTTTCATTAGGGTTTCTATCGAGTGTAACGGCAACATTTGCTCCTACATGCAGTCCAGACCCAGTGCCTTTTCCACCAGCCGTCGCTTTAAGCATCCCAAGTTGAATTCCAACCTCGAGATCCGTTACGTCAAGGGATGCGCCAGCTGTAAGCGAAACATTTTCCATACCAAGCGTAAAGGAGCCCTCACGAAGCACATATCCAACATTTTCGATTGTATCTGATACTTTGCGATCAAGCGCTACGAGGTGATCACCACGATACCCAACGATCTCGTATTTTTCACCAGCTAACTCAAGTTGATAGCCAACCATCGAGGTGTCAAAGATGAACGTATCATCACTGAATAAGTTTGTACCTTCAGCAATACTTCCCTTTTCACCTAAATGTGTTTTACCGTCCAAATCGGCAAAAAACCCTATTGTACCTGCAACATGAACTGCCATGCTTCCGCGGGCATCGGTCGTAAACGACACAGCATCGGAGCCCAAGTCTAAATTCAGTGGGATATCGAAGGGAGTCAGATCATAACTGAATGCCAACGGAATTCCAAAGGATCGCTCAACGGGATCAAACTTAATCTGTAAACCCGCGGGTAATACTCCAGACCGGTTCACTGCTTCCATGAATTCCTGAAGGGTCTGAATTTGCTCACGTGGATCGTGCAAGACCATGCTGTAATTGCCCTGCAAACCAGTGGCATTTCGCAATGTGAGCGTACGATCGTTCAACAGAGTATCAATGCTGTAGGTCCCGATTTCGACCTCAACTCCAGACTCATAGCCGTAAAGAGTAATCTGTTTGTCAGTAACAAAACCTTCGGTTAATCCACCTTGGGGGTTGGTCAGTACATATTTTTCTGCACCGTCAACATTGGCGATCGCAACACCCACCTGACCAACGGACAATAGATCAACCCGAGGACGATAGAAATCGATCTTGTCGTAAACGTCGCTTTTAAAGCCTTCACCAAATGCAAGGACTTGGTCTAGACCAGCATCAAGGAACGGCAAGCCATTTGCAAATATTTCACTTTCCTGAATTTCATCAAGTGTCTCCAAGAAATCTGGGAACATTGTAATGAGATCGATAACGGACAAATTAGAGAAGTCGCCTATTGAATCAAAATTCTGCGTCGACCAAGAAACATTGCCGCCAAAAGGGTTGCCCTCTGCAATTAAACGAGGTGTTTTTCCCGCAGCCAGATCAAGGCTGCCGAGTTCGGCATAGACTGGCAGATCCAATTTAAATTCGTCACGTGTTTTTACAACTGACAAGCCAGAGGTTGTTTGTTCTACTCTGCCCGAAAGTGCGAGAATAAGACTACCAGTCTCGCGATCAACGTCACCAATACTCACCGCAAGCGGTCCAAGCGAAGCTGTAAGATCGATATCATCAATCTGAGCCTGAGCATCGAAATTAAAACGATGTAGATTGAAATCAAAATCGCCAGCAGCCCAGTCTATGGCAATATCAAAAGCAACATCTAACGCAACGCCAATATTTGCAGTTACTTCGCCGTCAATCGATAAGTAATAATCTTCTACAGCCTCATCAAAACGCAAAGTGACTTCACTATCAATTTCAAAGATATCGGCGAAAGTGATGCGCACACCTTCGTCGGTAGTTATGAGTTGTAGCGCTTCTTTTGCAATGCCCAGCTCCGGCAACCAATTATCCTGAAGATATCCGAGCATACCCTTCAAAGATGGCTGCCCAGTAGCCCCATAAACGGGTGCGGTTAGGTTAGCAAAATCGGCCTCATTACCGATATACCTTTGGATATAGTCACCGATAGACAGAAGTTTATCTGCGCCAACCATTTGCGATAACGATGACCCTATCACAGGGAGTTCTACCGCCATCGGGTTCATATTGGTGTTAGTGCCCGATGTGTCATACACTGGAGTAATTGCAGTTTTCAGCCCACTTATGCTGTCACTCACGGTATCAACGGCGGAATAAAGCACGTCACCATCTGAAATAATGACATCAAGATTGCTCAAGTCGATACTTGCATCTTTATATGCTTCAGTCTGCGCTATCTCCAGCGTTATATCGCCGACCATTTGAGCCCGCTCCACAACACGACCCAAAGTATTACCGACAATTTTTATATCGCCTGCTGTGTCCATGATTGGCGTATCAATCACAGCAAGCGCAGTACCAGTTATCGCATAGCCACTTGCGCCACTCGCTGCCGTTCCCATTAAGATGAGGGCATTCCCATCTTGTAGACCTGCAGATCCAATACTACCAACCTCAAAGGCAGCGTTGAAATTTGCAATTCCAACTGCAAGCATAGACCGGTTATCTTGAACTGAACGTTGGATAACAAAATTACCTTGGATTTCGGCCATACCCGAAACATCAAGTAATGCATTGCCACCTACCGTTAAATTGCCGTCGCCATCAAAACTAGCTGCAAGCGTACCTTCCAATGACATCGCATCAATACCCGTGAGGCTGGCATCACCTGTTAGAGTACCACTGCGAGATCCATCATCCCCAAGATAAAGCGTACCGTCGACTTCTGATAATGATACCGCCACATCGCCAACTGACATACCAATGCTAGCTTCTTGTGCTTTTATTTCCCAACGGTTTTCAGAACTATTGCGCGATACGGTAAATACACCACCCAAGTAAGCTGGCCCAAAGCTAAGCCCAGCTTTTGCAGAAATATCAAATGTCTCATTTTCAAAATCAATCACTCGATCATCAGCTAAATCTGCAGTCAATGATCGCAGCAAAACATTTGACGACCAATCAATGACAGCGGCATCTGCATCAGCCGCAACGCCATTGCTAGAGGACAGTGATTGATTCAAAGATAGGCTGGCCTGCTCTACCTGCGTCAACTCGTAGCCACCAACTGTGGCAGAACCCACATCCGCAACAACTGATACCCATCTACGTGGATCGGCTGATGAAGTTTCGGTAGACAGTACAACCAGGACATCAAAGTCATCAAATGCGGCACCGGTAACATTACCTGCACCAATACCACCCGAAGCGTTAGCACCACCAATAATGACTTGGTCCGCATTTACCCTTTTGCTGTCGCTAAGCAATAAATTCTGATCGCGCAAAACCTCAATGAACAATTCGCCTTCAGCCGAAACAACGCCTGCTATCTCGATGCCCATATAGCCACGAAGCCGAGTTTCATCATTGATGAGGTTTAACTCATAGAAACCACCAGGAGTGATGACCGTTTCAGATAATGCTGCGCCCCATCGGTTCCACGCAATCTGTAAATGTTCAGCAGAAATTTGAACCGCATCGCTGACCTCAAAACTTACGTCACCCTCTGCCTGAACTGCATAGCGAGAGCCAATGCCTTGCTGGTTGCGAAGAAGTATAGCTCCTTGCCCATTTGCCAAATTAGCTGAAAGACCACCCGCCGCAAGCGAACCGGTCACGTCCTTTAAGCCAATACGAATGTCAGTTGTGTCTATACCTTTGACTTCGTGATAAAGAACGTTCATCGCTAGGCCACCAGATAGTGAACCCAAACCAGCAACTTCAAGCGTACCTTCATCAACGATCAATTCACGGCGGTCTTTACCATCAGGAAATGAGAGATTGTATGTAGAACCATTAAGGCCAGCAGGCACGTCGATAGCAATCGAACGGCCAAGAGTATTTGCCGCAATAGAACCAGTCGCGCTCAAGCTCACATCGTCTCCCATTCCAGAAAGGGCGACACTACCGTCTGCTTTAAGAGCATAGCCATTGGTTGCTTGCTGATCGATGGTTCGGCTAATCACCAACCCAAGGCTCAGATCACTCAATGCGATACCAGCCTGTGGCCCTCCAACAATCCCATTTACGTTGGTTGCACCAATCAACAAATAATCCGGCGCGCTATCTACATTTCGCTTAAGCCCCGCGACCACGTCGACAATGTTGGTGCCAGCGTTCGCTCCAGTACCAACAATGTGATACACTCCGTTAGTTGAAGTAGCGTAAACAGCAATATTGCCTACGCCATATATTATGGCACCCTCATCATCGGTCAAGCTGCCAAGCTTACTTGCAAGTGCCGCTCTTGTATCTCCAGTTGCCAGGTCAATTTCGCCGCCTTGCCACTGTAAATTCCCTACAGCACGCAACATTACTAGATCAGCCAACCCATCAGGTAGACGTAGATCCAGGAGCTGAACCTCACTAAGTTTAAGCAAGGAGACATAACTATCTGCTAATTCGTTGACGAATGAGACGTCGAAAACACCGTTTTCAGATGAAGTAACCGCCACGTTTCCTCGATTTATAGTAGATAATTTCTCAAGGGCAGTCTGAAGTTCTGAAACCGTTACGTTAGCCGCGATCGGGGCGGTTGTTGCCGACCCAAACGAAAGTGCGAAATAGTCTTGACCTGATGTTAATGCTAAGCGCTGAACTTCAGAGGTTGTGGCGCCACTATTGGTTTTGGACAAAGTAGCCTCAGGAGCCATTTCAATTTGAGTGATAAGACCCTGCATTACAGAAACTTGACGCCCAAGCATTACGCCACCAAATGTAACCTCCCACATTTGGTGATTTTGTTCTGATAAAACCATCCGTACAGATGCATCGCCACCCAATGCTGTAAAGTTATCAAGGTTTGAATTTTTAGCGCCCAATAATGCAGATCTCACGTCATCAGCACTGGCATCAAATGCAATATCTGATGTTATAAAAGTTGATCCCAGTGCATCAAATTCGAGCGTGTAAGCTCCAGTTAAGTTCTCATCATAAAGGTCAAGAATCTGGACAGTCCCAGTTGCAGAGGCGCTCTTACTAATGGTGGAGCCAGTGACTGAAACTTTGGTTACGGCATCTAACAAAGACCCATTGGCCGCTGTTGTGTAGGCGCTTGCGGCAAATTCTGATGGAGTATCACTCCCCAGAAAACGAATGAAAAATCCCTGACTATCCGCCCCGTCAGTAGACTTATCGAGAGTCACACTGACGTTTCCAACACCCACCAACGTTTCAAGTTTCTGTCTTATTTCAGATTTTTGGCGATACTTATCATCAATGTAACGGATACCCTCGACACTGCCCAAATCGCCCAGATTCAATAAAACTTTTGCGTCCGAAGTGTCACCAATAGTTTTAGGTTTAAGAAGTAAATAACGTTCATCACTCTTTGGTGACGTTGCCGGACGCAAAATACTGGTTGAGCCCCAATCTTCCTTGTCAGCAGGATCAGCTGGGGGTGACATAATCAATCCACTCACATCTGTACCATCAAGAGCGCCAACAAGTGCGATGTTAAATCCAGCAGCGCGTGAACCGGTAACATCAACGCTATTTCCACCATAAAGTGCGGAGAGACCTATCTCTAAGCGGGAAGCAAAATCCTCATCAGACAAGGGCGTTCCAGCGGAACCCATCGAGCTAATCGACACGTTTCCAGATGCGCGTGCGAAGATAAATATACCTTCTCGGAATCGGAGATCCTTTCCGCTACCGTGAGCCGCCATTAGTGTGAAGACCGTAGCAGTCTGGACCCCGCCTTGTTCCACGCGCGTAATTGTCCCCTGTTCCTGCTGCACAGCCTTTGCAGCTATAACTGAGTTGGCAGGTTGCTCTGACATTATACGTGTTACGGCAAATTCACCATTTACTGTGGCAAAACCATCAACAGCCAAATCTACAGCGCCTGCGAGCTGCATGTTTCCAGCCACATCAAACCTCGCAGCAAAACTGCCGTCGAGTGACAGACCCTCAACACCTGTTAAGTTTGCGTCACCACTAATTTCACCAGATCTGGAGCCATCTGCAGCGATGTACAACGTACCCAGTCCATTAATAAGTTGGGCCTTGGCGCCGTTTGCTTCGAGTTCAACAAAAGCGTCAGCAGCAGAGATAGTCCACACTTGTTCGCCCTGATCATCAACGTCGAGCATAAGACCAAATGCGCCACCAATCCGCGCAGGGCCAAAAATAAGTGCACCCTCTAAACCTAACTCGAACCTTGCCTCACCATCTGCCAGTTCTAAAATTAAATCATCTGAAACTTGAAGCTTAGTGCTCAAGTTCCCAGTTTCACCGTTCCAATCAATCGCTGTGCCATCTACAGAAAGAACGTCGCCGTCGACAATTTCGCGGTTCAAGTAAATGTTCGCTTGATCAATCTCAGCAGAGACACCGGCACTTAAGTTTGCCTCACCAACGATACCGTGGGCTGTAAACCAACGGCGGGCGGAGGCATCGTCAGAAATTTTTTCAGAACTGATAGCGATAGCCACGCTAGAGTCCGACAGGTTGGCCCCAATGTTGGCATTGCCCAAGGCAACTGCTATGCTTTCTCCACCGATAAGCAATTGGTCTACAACAACATAGGTACCATCTGCCAGCAGAACCGTCTGGTCTTCACGACTTTCCATAAACAGGTTACCCTGAGCCATAACCGCATCTGCAATTGCAACTGTCATGTTTCCGCGTAAGCGGGTTTCATTGTCGGCTAAGTTGGCTTTGAATGTCCCCCCAGACGTTTCGACATCTACAGCTAAATCTGATCCCCAACGGTTGTAAGCAACAACCAAATCATTCGCAGTCAACGTAATGCTGGGGACACCTTCCAGCGCTACATCGCCTTCTGCCACAAAACCAAATTTGGTTTCCACACCTCCATCGGCAGCTACAGATGTTTCCATAACCAGCGCGCCGGTTCCATTAGTCAATGAGACACCAACACCGCCAGGTGTTAACGACCCTGAAGCCGCGTCAACTCCAATCTTTGTCGTAGTTATCGTTTTACCGTCAAGTAATTCGGTTATGGCCACAACTTTTAGAGACCCCGATACCGCTCCAAGACCTGACACTTCTATGGAGCCTTGGTTTATGGTGAGTTCACGCCGATCTACCCCATTTTCGAATACCAGCTGGGCATCAGCTGTGGACAGGCCAGTCTTTACCGTTTGATCAATAGCACGGCCGAGTGTGTTGATCGCCAATATCGCATCTGCGGACATTGCAATTGCACCACCAAAGCCATTGATCTCAGCAAGGCCTGAGACTTCTAGTGCATAGCCCGATTGGTTCAAACTCACGCCTTCAGTCGCCGGTGTTTCACGGCCGATAACCAGTGCAAGATTACCATTGTTGATCGAGACACCGTTAGCTTGGTCACCAAGGTAAGCAATTACGTTTGCCGCCCCAATCTTAAGATAATTTTCTGGTTCGTCGGTGGCACGTGCAAGCGCAAAATCGATTTCTGGAAGCGCTTTTCCAACTAATCCACCGCTTGTTTTTAGATAGTATTTGGCCTCTTCACCAGCGACGGCCACAAGTTCAATGTTGCCCAAACCAACCGAAGGCAAAAGCCCAATAGCGCGAGTAAGGTAAGAAATCAGATCGCCTTGACGCTGATCAGGAGCAAGTGTTTGGTCAACTTTAACTGTACGTGACCATTCAGTAGCTGAAGCTAGTTTTATCTTGATTAAGTCCGCGATCGCACCGTCCGCAAGTCCAAGATCAACCATGTTGACAGCATTTACAATCAGAGAGTCCACATTTTTACCAAGCAATGCGCCAATAAAGGAAACAACAAATGTGCCGTCATTGTCACTCTCGATCGTTACGTTGCCGGCACCTATTGTGGATAGGTTTTCAAGCACTGTGACGAGAGACTCTGAACTCAAATCCGCAGACTGAATAATATCACTAAATTGGCCTTTATATCCAATCTGTATCGGTCCAGCATTAACGTCTAAAACAAGTGTTTGCTTTTCTGGAGATGTGGCACCCGTTTGCGTTTGCTTTAATACTGCATTTGGCGCTGTTTGAGCAGAAATCATGACACGCATGACCTCAATTTTTTGTCCAACAGCATTCCCTGAAAATGTAACGGTCCAGCTATCAGATACAGAATTCGCAACGACGGCTATATCAACGCCTGCGTCAGCTAACGAGACGCCATCCAACCTTGATGTGGCAAGCAATAGATTACGCAGAACATCAACGTCAGCTCCTCTGGACATCGCAGCCAAATCTAGATTTGCCGCAAAGTACGTCCCTGCATACTCAGAAACACTAGACCGCTCTGAGGTTAATTTAGCCTCTGGAAGTTCAGACGGCGTGAAAACCCTGGAAATCGGCTCAATTACACCACCCAGAGCCGCCCCGCCAAAACTGATGTTCCATTGATCATTAGCCGTCAGTTCTACCGCAACGGTAGCAGCAGTTGCTGAGAAGGCTGAAATGCCATCAGTCGCATTTAAAAGTGCTGAAGAAAAAACAGTCGCATCAGCCTGCACATCTATTTCAGTCGTAGAATATGTAGCGCCCTTAAAACCAAAGCTCAGTCTAAAAGTACCCTTAACGTCTGCGTCGTAACCACTAAGAAGATGAACTGCACCGGTTGATGCGGCCACGGTACCAGCCTTTGCAACAGCAGTGTAGGCCATAGTTTCGGTAGCACCGATGTTTACAGCACTCATTAAACCCAAGTTTATAACGCGTTGTGACAATCCATTTTTGAATTCTACACTGAAAACTTGTCGATCAGTGGGCGATTGAATCGCCTTTACGGATAGATTAGCTGAGGAAGTGCTTGAAAGGACGCTACCGCTTGAATACTGTTTTGTTGTGCCAGCGCCCAAATCAAACATCTTGGCCAGTGCATCATAAATCTGTCGTGGCTGTGACGTTTGATTATCCACAAACTTTATATCGATGTATCTTGGTGTATTTGCAAAGATCAGACGGAACGAATCTGCATTTTTCGTTGCCGAATAAGGACGGTCCACGACAACGTTGTAGCTCGCACTCGCTAAACCCTGCGTTGCTTGGGACACGACGGAAGACCAGTCGGACTGGGCATGATCAAGGGATGGATCGCTTGGCGCGATCATATTGAATCCATCAGCTGACTGAACGTTGCCTAATGGGACATCTAAACCCGCAAAGGTTCCGATCAATTCGATAGAAAATCCATTAGTCCTATCACCAGAAACTAGAACGTTGCCAGAGCCGAAAAGCGTTTCCAGCGACAATGCAATACGCTCACTCAGACCAAGATCATCAAGCGGTTCACCACTGAGCGTGCGGGTATCAACCGAAAGTGTCTTACCGTTGTATTCAAAAGCATATATGCCCTCGCGGAACAGGCCGTTACTATCTATCGCAGTGAGTTTAAATTTAGAATTTTCGACGGGCGAAAATACAATTTGCAAATCAGCCGTTCCACTCACCGATGGGTCGACCCTGGATATAGAATGGAGAGCGCCACTTAGCGCTGTTTCACTTTTTAATTGGTTCGCGATTTGCTTATTTTGCAGTGCAAGAGCAGGATCTTGTGGCTGAACGAGCTTCAAGCCATCAATCGAAGTACCCGATAAATCACCGGACAAAGTGAACGTAAACCCATCAACTTTGGAGCCCTTAATCAAGACGTTACCATAGCCAAGCAATGCTTGAAGCGCGGTGGTTAATTTCTGCTGCCAAATAACGTCTGACTCTGAACCAGTTAGGCTGACTCCAGCCGCATTTTCACCATGGGAAAATTCATAGTAGCCCTCCCGAACAACCACCTGGCCATTACGAGTTTCTGAAACATCCAACTTAAAGACACTCGGCAGCTTAACACCACCTTGTACCGTTTCGGTAACCGTACCTGACTGTTCTGAAACAGCCGTCCTATCAAAAAATTCAATCAACGTGTCGTCAAGCGCCGGTTTTTCTATCGCAAATTCACCGTTTAAGGTCGCAAAGCCAGCAACCTCAATATCAACAGCACCAGCAAGCGTTAAATTTCCAGAACTATCAAATTTTGTTGCAAACGTACCCGCCAAAGTTAGGTCATCCACCCCAGTTAGCGAAGCCGTACCAATAATTGACCCAGAGCGTTCAGATGCACCATAAGAGCCTGTTACGTTATTTTTTCCAATCCACAAATCTCCAGAGCCTTCATTAAGCCCAGCCCTTACTCCATTAACCGTTAAACCGATTGCGACATCGCGAGCAACAATGTGCCATGCTTGATCGCCACTTTCTGAAGTCTCAAGTTCAACTGAAAAATCACCACTCAGACTTGATGGGCCTAGGTTAATCGATCCATCAAGTTCTAAAGAAACTTCGCGTTCTGCTCCAGCTAAAGCCAAACTTTGACCAGCAGTCACCGCAACCACTTCATTATTTGAAGACCAGTCGATTATAGGGTCAGTGCCTTTAAGGGCCAGCGATCCGTTAACAATTTCAGAATTAATGACCAATCGCGCATCGTCAAAATTAGCCAATTCATAGCCACTGATGTGCGCTTCCAATATCGACGAAATAGATGATATCCAGCGACGCCCTGATCCACCAATTTCAGTAGAAAGAACCAAGATCGTATCTAAGTCTGATATCTCTGCGCCGGTCCCAGAGGTGCCCACAAATGCGGAAATTCCAGCGCCACCTAAAACAAGTTGTTCAACTTGGACCTGATCACCGTTACTCAATGTAACCGTTTGCGCATTATCCCCAACCCGGCTTTCGATAAACATCTGACCATTAAGGTTAATCATTCCAGCAATATCCGCCGAAATTTCGCCACTTAGGCGACTCTCATTATCTAATAGATTTAAAACATAATCTTGTTCACCAGCCAAAATAATCATATTGTCGACTGCCCGACCAAGACGGTTATAGCGAACATTAAGATTTTCTGCCTCTAGCGTCACACCCGACACACCTGACAATTCAACATTTCCGCCCAGGTCCAGCGCATAGCCGTTCGATGTAATCACTCCATCAACAGTTATACGTTCGACAAAGACCGCGCCCTCACCAGCAGAAAAAACCGCGCCTACGCCTCCAGGTGTTAAATTACCATTGAGATTAGCGAGACCGATCGCCAGTGTTGACGTCTCAGTGGCGCCGACAATCACAGTTTCAGACTTAATAGACAGATCCCCAGAAATTGATCCAAGCCCATCTATTGTGAGTGTTCCATTATTGATTTGGAGATCACGAACATCCGCAGCTGTGTCAAAAAAGATGGGTACGTCCACGCCGTCTACGGCTATCGTTTGATTTACAGATTCACGCAACGTATTCACTCGAATATTAGCTATTGCTGACAAGTTCATACCATCTAAACCAGCAAGACTAGCCGACGCAGACCCAACCAAAGCATATCCATCTGCACCAGCAGAATTTTGTGAAACAAACAGGCCAAGAGCACCTGAACTAAGGGCAACACCACCAAAATCTGCAGCAGAATTGGTAATACCAACCAGCAAGTTTTGACCTATTTTTTCAACAGCAAAACCTCCTGAAACAGCGCCAAGTCCATCAATGTTGATATCGACATCTGACCCAGACAACACCAATTCATCGTCTGCAAACGTTGCGCTTAATGTTCCAGTTGCTGATAATCCGCCTAATCCGTCGATCATAATGTCGCCAGAAATAGATCCTTTTTTCTCAGTTTCAGAAAGATAAAGTGAACCTGCGCCATTTTGTAAGGCCACTTTTGCACCACCTGCAGCGACAGAAATCGTTACATCCTGCGCTGAAATATCCCAGACACGCGCGCTGTTTTCATTCCTATCCAGAACAATTATGAAGCTGCCACTAAGACGTGAGGCTCCAAAGTCGACAGCGCCGCTTACCGGCAGCTCCCATCGACGATCTCCCATATCAATAATTGCTGTTTTTGCAGTATCGCGCGCAGATAAAACGAACGTTTGAGCATCGTTTGCCCAATTCAAAACAGTTGCGTTAGAGTCCTCAATTAAATTACCAGCGGCAGAAATCTTCTGGTTTAAGACGAGTTCCGCGTTTTTAATATTAGAAATATCAGTCCCAAGAACGTTAATTGAACCCAGTGAGCCAGTGGCGCTCACCCAACGTTCAGATGAATCTGATATATCTTGTGATAAAACGACAGCTATATTAGCATCCCCAATCACGGCATATGAGGTACCACCTTGAGAGTACTCAACGGATAAATTGCTACCCCCAATTATTGTTTGATCGACCGTGACCGCTGAAGTTGAGCCAGACCCATCAATCAATTGGCTTACAACATCTTCTCGCACTTCAATAAATATATTACCGCTTAACCCTAAGCCCGCCACTTCTGCTGTAGCTTGACCGGAAATCCGCGTTTCATTGTCCAGCAAGTCTACAACGTAATCAGCTCCTCCCGTTTGGACCACCAAACCGCTGACCGCCTGCCCCAGACGATTATATGACACCTTCATATCGGTCGCACTAAGGTTAATTCCATCAGCACCAGTAAGGCTGATATCTCCCTCAAGCTGAACTCCATAGGTTCCAGCATCGGTACCTACTTTGTTTAGGACAATAGCGCCGCGTCCATTATTCAGCGACGCACCTAGAGCGCCCAAGTCCAAAGTTCCATTCGCATCAGAGATACCAATCTTGGTTTTCACAACCGTTTGCGCTTGATCGTTCAGAGTGGTTTCACTTGTGATCGCAATTGCGCCCGTTACACTGCCAACACCTGCGAGTGCGACAGTTGCAGAACCAATAGATAACTCTTGGATTGCCGACGTATCCGCGAAAATAATATCAACACCGGCAACAGTCTCGTTAACAGACTTATTTAAAGTATTCACTCGAATCGTAGCATCTGAAGCAGTCACCACCACACCCGGGAAACCATTCAATGATACATCACCAGACGCTAAAATAGCATAACCTGCACTATCTTCAGTACGGGCTGCAACATAAAGACCAAGCGTGCCATTAGAGAGCGCAAAGCCTGTACCCGAAACACCAATATCCGCAGATACATTGCTAGCAGCCACCAAAATGTCACCGTCAGCAGATTTTTGGAACGAAACATCACCAGTAACCGTACCAAAGCCATCGACGGAAATATCCAATCCTGTCGCAGTGAATGACATGTTATTTGCACTATCAAAAGAAGCACTTAACGTTCCGCTGAAGGATAACTCTGCCAACCCATCGACAACAGCTTTACCTGACAAAGTACCAGTCGGGGTTTGACCTTGAATAAAAGTTAACTTCCCGCTGACACCAGTTAGACCAATGAATGCACCACCGGCGTGATAGCCTAAATCCGCGTCTTCTGCCTCAACTGTCCAGACATCGCTGGCACCCGTCTGGTCCAACGCGACCTTGAACGAGCCACCAAGGATTGCACCACCAATATTAAGTTGTCCGTTTATTGGAATCTCAACAATGGGCCCTGCAAGATCAAGGGTAAGGGACTGCACATCTGACAGGCTCAGTTCCTGAGGGTTTACAGCCCAATTAACAACTGTTGTTTCAGCAGCATCTAACATGCCAGTGGTGGCATCAATTGCACTGTTAAGTTGTAAAGCAGCTGTGTTCAAATTAACCAAGTCATAGCCAGAAACACGCAGAGCGCCCAGATCCGCTTCAGTTGTTACCCAGCTGCGGGCACCACCAACTTCAGTAGAATAAACCATTCCAACATCAATATCGCTAATTTCGATGATTGGATTGTCAGCAGTGCCACCCGCCAAAACTTTAGCAGAAATATTGTCACCGCCTACAATCAATTGATCTACGGTGATTTGCGTTCCATCCGTTAGTATAACTGATTGATCTTCCCGGTTTTCAACAAACAGGTTTCCAGATAATTCAAGGACATTACTCAAGGTAGCAGTTGCTTTACCACGCATCCTCGTTTCGTCCTGAGCCAACGATACGTCAAAATCCAATCCTGGCGTTTCAACAGTTTGGCTGATGTCCTCACCCCAGCGGTTATATGCAACCGATAAGTTCTGAGCGGTTAGGCTAATGCCCGCTACACCAGATACACTGACATCACCATCAGCCTGCACAGCAACCTTGTTGATCACACTACCTGTAGCATTTATTTCTTGGCGTAAAAGAACGGCTCCACGTCCATTTGATAATGCTGCAGTCGCTGGACCAAGTGTCAATGACCCAGACAGTTCATTAACACCAATAGTTACATCGGTGATTGTTGTGCCATTTAAAATAGTCTGTTCTCGAACAATGGTAAGCGACCCAGACAGTGTTCCAACTCCATCAACTGTAACTGAACCAGCTTCAATCGTGACTTGTTGGCGTGAAACATCATCTGAAAAAACGATTTTCTGAGAAGACGATTCCCCAGTAGCAACCGTTTCGTCTATTGGCCGCCCCAGACCATTCACACGGACTGAACCTTTTGCTTTCATGCTCACTAGATCACCAAAACCAGACAGCTCAACATCACTATCCGCCTCTAGGGCAAAACCCGTTGAGCCATCGGCTGACTTTTCAATCAACAAAGCCAACGTTCCATTCGTAAGGTTTAGGCTGGTTGTAGAACTGTCTCCTACAGCTCCGCTGACGTTGCTAGCACCAATAAGGAAACGTGATCCATGCGTCAGCTGCGTGTTAGTGGAAATTATTTCAAGCGCCTCAACATCGGCTCCAGCAAGAGCACCAACAAAAGCAATATCAAAAGTCAAATTATCTTCGTCGGCAATACTTACCACTATGTCACTGCGCGCATAGTTAGGCATTTGATCAAGCTGCGCTTTGAGTACGGCAGCGATTTGATCTGCTGCCATACCACGCACATTGATTTCAGTAGACCAATCTGAAGCAGACGCTACTCGCGTCATTATGGACGTTGGCATTTGCCCATCGGGCTGGATCAAGCTCATTCTCTGCACTGGCGATACAGTTAAAAGAGCCATGTCTAGTTTTGCCAAACCGCCAATGTATTCTATTCGGAAAATATTGGCAGTTTCAGTCGTACTTACTACGACATTAGACGAGGCGCCAACTGCCGGCAATGAACCTAGGGCCGTTGCCAACGCCTCAGGTGTGAGAGTTGCAACATCTAAAACCTCAGTATAGCCAGTTTGGCCCTCTGTAGATAAACGAACTCTGTCAAACCCAACAAGATCTAGAATCTGGATTTCACTTGTTTTATTGCCAATAACGATCTCACTTAGCACTGCCTCTGGCGCAGTTAATGATGTTAAGACCTTGCCCTGCCATAAAGCCATAGGCACGCCTGCAAGCAATCCACCAAAGCTTGCTTGCCAATAGCCTTTACCATTTATCTCATTCAACGTTACGTTGATCTCAGCACCAAGTGAAGCAAGCCTTGCACCATCATTCGCTTGTGCGGCATTCAGCGCCACGCTTAATTCGATCGCAGAAGCGCCAAAAGATAACGGAGACGTTACATAGACCCTTTCATTATGACTGACTTGAATTTCAAAGGTGCCAAGACGTTTTGAATCATAGAGATGCAAATTTTGAACTGCGCCAGCAGCAGCAGAACCGTCAATAATCCTGCTGGCTGCAATTGTCGCAGATGCAAACGGATTAGCGGCAATCAAGTCAACCGATTGATTGCCCAAATCTCGTGCGAAAGATATTTCAAAAGTTGCATCAGATAGGCTGGACCCGCTCGCATGATCCACCCTCGCAATACCGACACCGAACTTAGCAACTAACGCATCTTCGATCATTTGGGCTTGTTTTTTTAAAGAATAGCTCACGGAAGCCATCCGTGATTCTATTACAGATATTGCAATTTCAGCTGTAGAACTGTGGGCAATTATTATTGGAATATCTTTACCAGCAAAATCATTTGTGAAAGTAACAACAAAATCTACCACATTATTAGCATTAAATGCCGTGCTGTAGCGTACCGTTGCGTTGCCCTGTCCTAACACTGCATCCAACGCATCTTGTATTTTGGACGTCTGAAAACTTAAATTTCCACCAAACCGTATTTTGTTTGTTTTTTGGTCATTTATTTCGAACCAAAATTGGCCTGAAGTAGCTTCAGCAGCCTCAATTGTAATAGTTTGTTGCTCGTTTATTTGCGATCCGTTCGGCAGATAAGAAATCTGATCCGTTGTTTCCCCATCAACAGTAAGAGTAAATTGGTCTGACGAGCCACCCGAGCCAGCTCTTTGGATCCGCAATTGCTGAATTGCATTTAGGCCTGTGGTTGCATCGCTTACAGTTGCGCTTAACCCCCAGTCTGGAACATCTTGTAAATCTACAGGTTGCACAAGCCAAAGGCCTGAACCTCCCTTGATCTGGGCCAATGATATGGCACTGCCCGACAATACGCCTGTGAATTCCAAGACAAATCCATTTGCACGCGTTCCAGAAACAATTACATTTCCTAGACCAATGTCTGGAATACGAGACAGAGCCTCTTGCAGTCGCTCTGCCAAAACAACATTTGAGACAGGCTTACCACCATTGTCCAATGTTGAAAACGACTGCCCGATACCATCGTATTCAAGAGTATAGATGCCTTCACGCGCCAGAGCCCGGTCAGAACCCACAATATTTAAAAGTATTTTTGCATTTATACTTTTACCACCCTCAGAGAATGTAATTGCTTCGCCACCAATCAGCGAGGGCGCACCTACTAAAAGCTCATTGGGTTGCGCATATTGGTTGTCATCTTTGATGAAAGAAAAATCACCATTTAGGCTACCCAGACCCTCGACAAGTAAGTCTAAGTTACCAGAAAGCGATAATTCATTTTCTGAAAAAGAGGCGCTTAATGTTCCAGAAGCAACCAAACCATCAACGCCAGCTACAGATCCAACGCCTTTAACAGTTCCCTCAACACCATTAGCGCTGACATAAAACGCACCTTCAACCGAATTAATGGCAACTTTTGCTTCATCCGTAGAAACAGATAATTCGCCCTCACCCAGAACCACTTTCCAAGACTTTTGATCGCTTGAATCTAAATGCTCACTGATATGAATTTTGCCCAGCATCACCGCGCCAGAAATTTCGATGCCACCAACAAACGCTGTCGTTAATCTTTCAGTACTGTTGATAAGCTCCATCGCTTGGTTGTCACCAAGACGTAGCAAAATTCCATTGGATCCAGAGAAATCTAATATGGGCGCATCAGCGCCAAGCAGAATACCGTCAGCATTGATGCCACGATTAATTTCTAGCATTCCTTGCAGCACATCTGCTTTTGCAAATGAGTCAATTCGTGCTTCAGAAACGCTTGCGCTGGCAGTTAACCAACTGCGTGCTTGCGTACCAGTCGCAACGACCTCAGTGCTGTACGCCATCGCTAAATCAAGATCACCCAATACAAGAGATGCATCGCCTGCAGACAGTTCGGCAGACAAATCTTGGCCACCAACAATAAGCATCTTTGCTGAGATTGAATCGTAGCTTGGGTCACTGCCAGAAACTTCGGTTTTGACCAAAACTGTATGTGCCGGACGGTGCTCTAAAAATATCTCACCTGACAGCGCAATGACCCCATCGACCTCAGCACTAGCCTGACCTGCGAGCCGAAACTCATCTGGAGCCTGATCAACAGCAATGAACCCTGTTGCTGTCTCGATTTGGGTTGCAATAGCCAGACCCGTTCGATTCAACGACAAAGACATATTATCGGCAGAAACGGATAGTGCCGAAAGACCTTCTAGCGCAACGGAACCCTGCGCTTCAACCGCGTATTTGGTTGCTCCAGAACCATCAGCAAAGACTAAAACTGCGCCGCGTGCGTCACTAAGGGTTGCGGAGGCATCGCCCATTTCAATTTCAGAAACTGAAAGATCTTCAAAACCAATTTCAAGCTGTCGTCTGCTCGCACCTGCCACGGAAACAGTACGAGACGTAACTCGAGCGTCACCGCTTAAAATAGGCCCTCCAGCCACGGATAGAGATAAATTATCAACTATGACCGTCTGGACTTGGCGTTCACTTTCAAACGCTAATTTTAGAGGTACACCACCAACATCAATGGTCTCATCTACAACACGTCCTAGCGTATTTACTGCAATCAAACCAGAAGCGGCAGAGAAGGACAGATCTCCACCCAATCCGTTAAGGGCAACAGAGCCCTCCGCTATCATTGCAAAACCAATTTCGCCCAACGAGTCGCGTTCTAAGATAATAGCCAAATCAACATTTTTGACGATTAGCCCAGTCTCATCTGTACCAACGGCAACTGATGCAGCGTTTGCGCCAACAACAAAACGTTCGCCTAATTTTGTTTCTTGTTTGGAAATGCTAAAGCTGCCTTGCACAGTCGCAAAACCGTCTAAGGCGATAAGACCCTTCGCATTGATTGCAAGATTAGGGCTTCCAGCTATAAAAGTAATTGACCCCTCAGCCTGACAGGTCAGTCCATTGACACCAGTCAAACCAACCACACCAGAAATAGTTCCCGACACACGGCGATTGCTATCTATTCGCAATTGACCGCTACCCTGTGACAAGGCAACCCCCATACCAGCTGCCGCAACGATGATGGCAAGGTCGTCAAAATCAATTGTCCAACTACCATCAGCTCGATTAAACGCTAATGCCATTGCACCAGAAATGGTATTATCACCAATCTGTAATGACCCCTTCAGCGGAACGCTGAAGACATCTCCAACCTGGTCTAGTAAGAAGTTTAAATTACCACCTAAGTCAAAGGTCTTAATCGTGGACCAATCAATTGTTGGCATATCATTTGAGTCGCCAATTGCTCGATTTATTGACCATTGCGCTTGGTCAATATCATGCAACATATTGCCAGCGACAGACGCGGTGTGGATGCCACCACGCGACGCTAGCCATGACCGAGCGCCGTCCTTTTCGACAGCGTAAGATAATGCAAAATCAGAGTCATCAATATCTAATCCGTTTGGTCCCCCAAATTCTGCACTCACATGGCGACCAACAAAACTGTACTCAACAACGCGCACAGTTGACGCATCCGATAAGAGGCGTGTTGTTGTACTGATATCAAGCGCTAACTGCCCAGAAAATTCCAGAACTCCGTCGATTATCGCATCAAATTGTCCGAAGACCGTTGAGGCGCTTGGCCCAATATCTAACCACAAAGCTTCGCCAGATATGAGTTCGACGCGCTCTAAAGTTTGCGTATCATCCGAGTTGTATTCCAACTGAACATTACGTCCGGATAAAGAGAAGCCTTGATCTATCCCTACAAGCAAATCAACTTGACCATATACGGCTGATTTAGTTGCAATTTTCCCAAGGCCAGAAACTGAAGAAACGCTTTCCAAAATGACGCCGAGGCGCCCCCCAATTAGATCAGCACTCAATGCTCCAAGTGTTACTGGACCACTGGCATCATCCAGGCCAAAAACAAAACGTTGGGTCCTTAATATATCGGTTTCCGTAGTTGACGTCGCAAAAACAAAGTCACCGGAAAAAGCCCCAAGATCTGGTATGCTAATCGATGCATTACGCGCAACGAAGCGTGCTGATCCAAGCGCCGTTGATGCCTCTAAACCAAGCCGCCCCACAAGAGAAATCCCAGGCAATCCGTCAATCGCACCGGCGCCCTCTGCCAATATAGAAAACCCACCATCCCCAAGGGAAATTTCGAGGTTAGCATTAGATAACAGTACAGATGCGCCATAAGCAGGATCACCCATGCGCGCTGACACTTTTTTAGCAACAACAGTTAGATCATCAGAAGTCGCATCATAATTGATGTCAAATTGACCTGCTAAGGCGGCGCCATCAAAAGCAGAAATTGAGCCAGTCGCCGACATACTCAAAATTGGACTGCCTGCCCCGAACTCATAAACTCCTGAAACTTCAGTTAGCCCACCACTTAGACCAAACAAACCCCAACTTGCAGATCCATTTGCTATAGAAAGTTTAGTGCGCCACCCGTCAGTTGTCTCAAAAACTCCAACAGTCCAATCGCCTGACACACGCAGACCAGCCAAGTCCAATGAAGCAGAAAACGTCAAATCCGCTTGCGAAACTTCATTTACATAATTACTCAGCCATTGGTGTAAAATAGACTCACTGACCGCATCACCAAGCAAATCTAATTGATCTAAAATAGGGATCTGCATCGCCACCAACTGCAAGCGATCAGCGCTGTAAACAGGGCGCATATACACCCCGTTGCCAGCGTACAATCCAGTAAAGTTACTAAAGGAGCCTGTACGCTGCGACCACCGCATTACGTCAAATACCTGGCCAGCAGTCGGGGTGAAATCATCTAGAAATTGAAGGTCCAATGTTCCAGATAACGCCGCAATACCAGATACCAAAACCTGATCATAAGCCCCTTCAAGCCCTTCAGATGCTGGATTTTGCCCAGATATTTCAATCGCCAAGGTAGCCGACGCATCTTGGTCAAAGGAACTTGCACGCAAGACACCAGGTGAATCGCCCGGCTCAATCCGGCCTTTATTCACAACCGCTTCAGTTAAGTTACCCTTACCTGAAAGAGTTTGGCCCGCCTCCACAATAAGCGTTTCTGACAAGTTTGTATGACCCAGCACCACCTCGGATCCTGTCGAACTTGTGATGACCAAGTTGGAACGGATATCAACTGGGATTTCTAGTGGAGCATCGGCTACCACCGCCGTTTGACCACCACTAACAGCTTGAACTATTTCTTCTGGTACTGAAACTTGTGAATGATCTAGGGATGCGTCGCCGGACAGAACAATACGCTGCTCCAGAACCTCTAGCCCAAATTCCTCTAAATTGCTGTCCTCAGAAGTATTTTCATCATCAGCCATATAATTTAAATTTCTTTATACCTTCTTGATAATTCTTTAGACACTATCAAAGGGTACCAGAGGATTTTTGATGTTTCCAGAAGTTTCTAAAAGGTTTTGTATTGTTATTTAGAAACAAACTTAATTTAAATAAAAGTATTTGTTTTTATTTACTTAAATCATATTCATCATATAATATCTTAAATTCACGGGTTAACAATTGGTGAACAAGAGTTTAGTTACGAAAAGACGGACAACCTATATTTAAACTTATATCAGAATTGACATCGGTAAGAAAATTGCAGGAGAGAAATGCTTCACTATAAAGCCACCCTTAAATCAATTGCCTTAATCCTGAGTTTCAGCTCGTCTGCTATAGCCGAAAATGCAAATTTCTTGCCAAATATAGAAACAGCTTCGGAAGGCGCCTTCAAGGCAGGGTTGTTCTATGACAACGTAGAAAAAACTAACGTGACACTGGGATTAGAACAGAAAAACATCTTTGGCACTGACGATCACGCATTTATGAATTTTAGATACGGTGAGCACTCATCTGCTTTCGAGACCAGGTTTACTGATCCTGACATATTTGAAACTATTTGGTCTCGGACACTGTCTTTTTCATCACGTCAACTGTCCCCAAATACAGCGACGCTGCGCGGCTTTGCATTTGGTGGCTTCAACACGGAGTTGTCGTTCTCACGTCCAATAAATAGTAAGAAAAGGTTGGGATTCATCTTTGGGTTTGATTTGTTAGATTTTCAAAAATCACAGGACCTTCCAACAGCCGTATTAAACAGTGCCGCACTTCAAAACAATAAATTAAAGACATCCTACTTAGCTATCCAAACTAAATATTCGAGCCTGATTGGCACAACATTCCCAACATCCGGATCGGAAATTAATGGTTCGTTCGAGATAGGAGACGTTAACTCGATTTCGTACACTCTTTTGCAGGTATCGGCTCAAAAATTTTATCCCCTATCTGAGAAGGTATTTATAACTTCAAAAATCGCCACCAGCATAGGTACAGCACATGGCAGCGAGTTTCCTTTCAGCAAAAATACCCCTCTAGGTGGTGCCGGAACCGTGCGCGGCTTCAAACATAATAGCCTCGGCCTTTTGTCACCACTTGACATATCAGGAGAGCCGGCAGCGCTAGGCGGGCAATTTGCCTTGGCTGCGTCGCTGGAAGCTGGCACACTACTTGGCGCATCCGAAAAATTAATCGCGTTTATATTCTTTGATGCAGGAAATGCATCAAATAATCGCCAAGACATGCGCATAAAAGCGCTGGAACACTCTCGCGGTATCGGAATTCGCTGGAAATCCCCACTGGGCCCAATTGATGCCTCTTATGCAAAAGCAATAAATCCTAGCAATCCAAATTTAATCGAAGAGTTCCAAATTAGCTTGGGGAGTTTTTTTTAACTAAAGCCTCCACAATCGGGCGCGGACCCTGGCGGCCATAATAACCCTGAGATCTAATCATAATAAACACTGCTAATCCGTATAATAGAAACGAACACACGAACCACGTTTGAATTCATAATTTGAGTTATTGAATCGTTGCTGCTGGTACCTCTTCAGTTACATCGGCTGTTTTGTTCAGCTGAATTCCAATGTTTTTTAAAGAGTGCATATGCAAATAGCACAACTCCAATTCATCCCTACGAAACATTTCTATTAGCTTAGATTCATCTATCGCCTTAAATTTTTGTCGGCTCAGGACCTGAAACCCAACTAATCGGCGGACTTCACCGCTTTCCTCTGGAGCACTAAGAGTGGCAGGCTCAAGTAAACCTAAATCTGATAACCGCTTACAGAATGCCTTAGTTCCAGAATGTTGACGTTGATACTCAGTCACAAAATTCAGCATGTTTTCAAGGTACTGTGTGCGTTCGCCATCAGTATCGAACAATCGCTCACCACGTCCCTCATGATTAAAGCCATTATAGGATTCATCAATACAAAGCGTAAGACTTTCTTCACCGTCACGCGCAAAGATGAAAGGATAGCGACGCAAAAAGGCAGGAACGTAACGTCCAGCCCATTGGCCACTATCATTTACATATAAATTTTTATTTTCTGTTACGCCCAATAGCGCAACGGGCAGCAATTCTTCATCATCTCCAGAAAACACAAGTGCCATATCCGAAGCTGCGGCTGCAAACTCAGTGGCAAGAACAGGGACAGAGTTAATTTTCTGCGCGAATTCAAACCCAGTAACGGGCTTTATTGAAACATCACCATGAACGGTTGCATTTATAGGCGATACGGTCTCGTACATTGTAGATAAATCAGTCATTTTTTTTGGCTCTGCTTCTTGTCGGATGTGGGTCGCACAATTAGCGTAAGTGCGGTATGAATAAATTTCTGTTACTGACAGACATCATTTATGCTTGCATGCACAAACATATGCAACGAAAAAAATTTCTATCTGTTAACCAATGCTTTAGTCGCAAAAAAATAAACTAGTGATTTGTGTTCAATCAGGTTACCCGAGAATTTTTTGGTGTAAACTGATCACATTTTGCAGGATTTAATTTGAGTGCCTTTTATGGTCGCAGGTGGCATTCATGTGTCCGCTGGTTTTGATTAAATCCGCGCGTTAGTTTTCAACTAGGTAATCGAGTTTGTGAGCCCATGTAGTACTTCGGGCTGCCATTTGATTCTACTACCACTCAAGAATCTTGGCTTTTGCATAAGCTCGGGTAGCCCAAATGTATTGACCCCAAAGCGGTCAAAGGTCGCGATTAAAAATTCTGGTTTAAACCCACCAGATCCGGAAATCAGAGTGTTTGGCACACTTATTCTGCCACCATCTGCGGATATGCCCTTGAAGAGCTCTCGATTGTTTTAAATATTATTTCTATGCTTGCACCATCAACTGGATTTGCATTTTCAAAGCTATGAACAAAGATGTCTGTTGTGTTTAGGCCATTGAACATTTGCAGTGATATATCTAAAATTCAAAAGCGTTCAGTTGGCTGGTTTTTGTAGGATGAAGGTTTGACATCTAGCGAAGTGCAAGTGGCCACGAATAGGCCTTTTTGTTAGGGAAAATAACGTCGGCAAAACTTAGATTTAATTTTTGTTTTGGTTAAAAATATTTTCGAAAGTAGCGGTTTTCTTTGCAAGCACATTACCCAAGGGTTGAAAGGGCGGGAAATTGCTCCAAAATCCACCAGCTGAACCGGGTAAACTGCCCCGTGACCATCATCAATCCAACGGTCCAGAGCAGCAACCCCATGATCCGTTCAATCCGCATTATATGGCGTTTCATCCAAGCCATCAGACCTTTGAGAGATGGGAAGAAGACCGCCACTAGCACAAAGGGAATCCCAAGCCCCCCCGCATAGGTGGCGAGCAGGATGACCCCTTTGGCGGGATTGGCCGTATCGGCGGCAAGCGCGAGGATTGTGCCCAAAATGGGACCCAAACAGGGCGTCCAGCCAAAGGCGAAGGCCAGTCCCAAAATATAGGCACCAAAGGCCGAACCACCCCGGTCGCCTCCCTCAATCCGCGCTTCTCTATCCAAAAGCCCAATGCGGATTACGCCAAGGAAATGCGCGCCGAACACCATCACCAAAATGCCCGCACCGCTGACAAACCAATCTTGATTGGACAAAAACAGGCGGCCAAAACTTGACGCGGTAAAACCCAACAAGATGAACACGGTGGACAGGCCCAAAACGAAAAACAGAGCGGCCAAAACTACACGTCGACGCGCTTGTGCTGTGGCGCTCATATCATCCATGCTCACCCCGCCCATATAGGCCAAATAAGGCGGGACTATGGGTAAAACACAGGGGCTGGCGAAGCTGATAAACCCGCCAAGCAGCGCCACAAACATGGCCGGCATCAGCCCGGCATCCCATAGATCAATTCCCAACATTAAAGCGGCCTTTCCTGTCTTTCGCTGTAATAGGCTATCTAAGCGCTGGCGTCATCTGTAAGTTTGTCACAGCGGCCTACCGAGCGGAGCATCTCGCCATGCCATGCGATCAGCGAAATCGCATCTCTGCCTCTGGCGCGCCCAAAAAATTTGCGGCATGGAGGGGGCTAAAGAGTGCAATGATCAGCAAGAGAGCGCTGCGATGATTTGGGACGAAGAATTGGATGCCATTGGGCTACTATGCCCCTTACCGGTGCTCAAAGCCCGCAAACGTTTGATGGCAATGACTAATGGCGCTGTATTGCTGATGCGGGCCGATGACCCGGCCGCCATCGTTGATGTGCCGCATTTCTGCACTGAGGCGGGGCATACATTGGTATCGCAAGACAGCAAAGGCGCAGAACTGCGCTTTTTCATACGAAAAAGCGGTAGATAGGCTTGCATTTCATCCTTAACGACGACCTCTGCATAAAACAGCCACTAAGCCAAAACACCTTGCCCAGTGGCAACACCGGGCCCCGCCTGCCTGCACCTCGGCAGGCGCTGCCCTCATTTCTCTGTTGAACTGGCGTCTGCAGAGATCTTTCTTAAAGCGCAAAAGAGCCCCGCAATTGCGGAGCCCCTTTACATTTGTAATATCTTTAGCCGCGTGACCACCAACCGCGTTTTTTGGGCGCGGCTGGTTTCTCTGGCTCAGGTTCGGCAGCCAATGGCGCAGGATTTGAGTGCGCAACAGGTGTTGCCAACGCTTCTGGTAGCTGATCCGGTTCAACAACTTCTGGCGCAGGCGCTTCCGCCGAGCTCTCCTCGACGGGCACTGCCTTTTTCGCAGCTGGCTTGCGCACTCGCTTAGGTTTCGCTGCAGGTTTTTCAACCGCAACCTCTGGCGCCGACTCTTCTGCCACAACCGCCTCTTCTGCCGCAGCTTTAGGGGCTGTGGTTTTCGCTGCCGCGGCCTCCTCAGCCTCGCGCTGCGCTTTGGTCTTTCGCGGTTTGCGCACCCGTTTGGGTTTTTCGCCGGGCGCTGTCTCAGCCACAACCGCAACATCCCCCTCATCCACAGCAGGCTCCAGCGCGGCTACAACAGCCACCTCGCCCGCCTGAGAATGCTCATCCAAACGATCTTGGAGATTTTCCTCAACAGGCATTGCTTTCGCCCCACCGCGCGCACGGCGACGGCGTTTTGGCTTGTCCCCTTCGCTATCACTTTCGACAGCAGGAGAGTTGGCAGTGGCCTCGTCTTGCGATCCGTCCTCTTGGATCTGATCACCCGCCAAGGCATCGCCGCCGCCCCGCCGCCGACGCCGACGCCGACGCCGCTTCTTCGGTATATCCCCATCTTCTGCGGTCTCAACAGCCTCAATAGCATCAGCCTGATCATCCTCATGACCTTGCTCATCAATTTCTTCCATCAGGGCGAAATCCACCGAGCTGACCGTCGTGGTGCTTACAGGAACAATGCGCGTGGCGGTTTTAAATTTCTCAATCGAGTAATCTGGGCTTATCAAGAAAGGATCAGCTTCAATCCGCACGGCCATCCCATGCCGTTGCTCAATCTGGCTGATATTTTCACGCTTTTGGTTGATCAAGAAATTGGCAATGCTAATTGGCGCTTTAATCAACACTTCTTTGGAACGAGCACGCCCCCCCTCTTCTTCTAACTCACGCAGAATAGTTAACCCCAGACTGTCTTGTGAACGAATCAAGCCGGTGCCGTGGCAATGGGCACAAGGCTGCGTGCTGGCTTCCAACATGCCGGGTCGCAAACGCTGACGGCTCATTTCCATCAAGCCAAAGCCTGATATCCGACCTACCTGAATGCGCGCACGATCAGATTGCAGCTTATCTTTCAGGCGTTTTTCAACAGCGATGTTGTTGCGGCGTTCATCCATGTCGATGAAATCAATCACGATCAACCCAGCCAAATCGCGCAAGCGCAATTGACGCGCCACCTCTTCAGCGGCCTCTAGATTGGTGTTCAAAGCGGTCTGCTCAATACTGCCCTCTTTGGTCGCACGGCCTGAGTTTACATCGACGGCCACCAAAGCTTCTGTAATGCCAATGACCAGATAGCCACCAGATTTCAGCTGCACCGTGGGGTTAAACATTCCATCCATAAAGGATTCGACCTGAAAGCGGGCAAAGAGTGGCATCGGATCCACATAATGCTTCACGTTTTTGGCGTGGGACGGCATGATCATTTTCATGGTGTTTTTGGCGTTACGATAGCCCGCCGCACCTTCCACCAAAACTTCGTCAATATCACGGTTATAAAGATCACGAATCGAGCGTTTAATCAGATCACCCTCTTCATAAATCGCCGCTGGAGCAGAAGATTTTAGGGTAAGTTCACGAATTTGTTCCCACATGCGTTGTAGGTATTCATAATCGCGTTTGATTTCCGTCTTCGTACGTTTAGCGCCAGCCGTCCGCACAATCAAACCTGCGCCTTCGGGCACAATAATTGTGGTAGCGATTTCTTTAAGTTTCTTGCGGTCAGCTGCATTAGTAATTTTGCGGCTGATCCCACCACCGCGAGCGGTATTTGGCATCAGAACGCAATAGCGACCAGCGAGCGATAAATAGGTAGTCAAAGCCGCGCCTTTGTTACCGCGCTCTTCTTTAACCACCTGTATCAGCATGATTTGGCGCACTTTGATCACTTCTTGAATCTTGTAGCGCCGAGGACGTGGCTTGCGCACCGGACGCACATCATCACTGTCATCTTCCTGAGCAACAGATTCGATCCCATCGTCCGCCAAATCATCATCATCTTGATCTTGGTTATCCGCGTTTGCCGCAGTTTCCGGCGCCACATCTGACTCAACCACCACTTCACCGTCCGCAGGTGGGGCATCAGACTCCGGGGCAACTTCTACTGCGTCCTGGATTTCAGCGGTTACCGGGGTAGCCTCCGACAGATTGTCGTCCATCAAAGCCGATGACGCCTCCCCCTCTTCATCAGCGGAGAGATCAATAGTCTCCATCCCATCAACCGCGGTCACTTGCCTCGTTTCAATCGGATCCGAACTGTGTCGCGCGGCAGGTCTTCCCCGACGTTTCCGCGTACGCTTGGGCTTTTGTGCCTCCTGCTCAGCTTCCGCAGCCATGGTCTCCGCATAGGCTTTTTCTTCAACCATTAGCGCTTCACGATCCGCAACCGGGATCTGATAATAATCCGGATGGATTTCGGAAAAAGCTAAAAAGCCGTGGCGATTTCCACCGTAGTCAACAAAAGCAGCTTGCAACGACGGTTCAACCCGCGTCACTTTTGCCAAATATATATTACCTGCTATTTGCCGTTTATTTTGTGATTCAAAGTCAAATTCCTCAACTTTGTTTCCGTCCACCACCACAACACGGGTTTCTTCCGCGTGCGTGGCATCGATAAGCATCTTTTTTGCCATTATGTCCACTTGCATCACTCAGCAGCCCCCCTGAAAGGAAGCCAAAACCGAATGGATGTCTATTAAGGGCGATGTGCGCAACATGGGGGCGGCTCAAAGGCCTGCCTTCATCCAACGTTGTAGTCTGCGCCTGTGTCATCGCGTTGCTTTCTGTGACAGCATTTCTCCTGCCTGTTAACTGCCCTTGTCTTCGATCACATCTAAGAACTAGGGTCATCTCTCGTGGCTCGTGAAAGCCATTTTCCGTCGCAGCACTGCGCATTTTGTAACGCGCACAAGACTACGAAAAAAACCAATCGCTTACGGTATATAACAACCGCAAATCTAGTAGGACTGTAAAGGGGAAGCGGGGGGGAAGACAATGGCTAAATGCACTTGGCCGGGCAATCTCTTGTTAAGAGGGGCGCCTTGAGGACCCGACTGACAAAAAAACAATTGATTTCCCCAGAATATAGCCCCAATCCCGATGCCCTAGGCGCCGCGCGGATTTCAGCCGGTATAATCCGCGCGGGTGAGACCATATTTCGCCATTTTTTCGTTCAAGGTTCGGCGCGGCAAGCAAAGCTCTTCCATGACACGTGCGATAGAGCCCCGATGCCGGCGCATGGTATTGTCAATCAACATGCGTTCAAACGCCTCGACATATTCTTTTAATGGCTTGCCTTCTGTGGTCATCACGGGTCGATCATCATCGCCCTCTGCCATCAAAAGCGAGGCGATGGTGCCATTGCCTCTGCGGCTCCGCAGCACTGCTCGCTCGGCCACATTTATAAGCTGGCGCACATTTCCAGGCCATGGGGCCTGAAGCAATTGGGCCGCCTCCTGCGCTGTCACGCTGGGGCTGTCGCATCCGTATTCTTCAGCAAACTGATCGGCATAGCGCGTAAAGAGCGTCAAAATATCCTCACCACGCGTGCGCAGGGGGGGCAATTCAATCCGCAAACTCGCCAAGCGATAGTATAGGTCAGGACGCAACACGTCTTCGCAGGTCTTTCCCTGCTCTTGCAGGTTACAAATTGCAATTATGCGGGTTTCAGAGGGATCTCCCTGCGCATTGATTGCTTTTAGCAAGCGCGATTGTACCTGATGACCCAAAGCCTCAATATCCTCCAGGACCAGGGTTCCGCTCCTCGCGGCTTCTAAGACCGGCAGGCGATCTTCTTCACCCGCAGGACCAAATAGGCGCCGCATGATCGTCTCTTCCTCCTCGCCCGCACAAGAAAAAAGTGTAAATTTCTTGCGGGCCCTTGCGGAAACCGCATGCAGCGAATGGGCCACGAGGGTTTTACCCGTACCAGTTTCACCCTCGATGAGCACATGGCCATCCGCCTGCCCCAAATCTAAAATATCCTCCCGCAATCGCTCCATGACGCCATTAGCTCCAATAAGCTTCTCCATAATCGAGCTACCCGAAGAAAGCTCACGGCGCAGTTGCCGACTATCAAGCACCAAGCGTCGCGCCCGCGTCGCTTTCTTGGCTAAATCTGTCATTGTATCGGGATTGAAAGGCTTTTCTAAAAAATCGAAAGCGCCAATGCGCATGGCCTCGACCGCCATGGAAACATCGCCATGCCCCGTGATCATAATCACTGGCAAATTGCTATCTATGCCCTTAACTTTCCGTAGAAATTGCATGCCATCCATGCCAGGCATTTTGATATCTGTCACAATAATACCAGGATAATCTGCACTCAATCCCTTAAGCGCATCGCCGGCTGACGCGAAGGTCTCGGTCTCAAAGCCAGAAAGAGCCAACCATTGGCTGATGGATTGCCGCATATCTTGCTCATCATCTATGATTGCAATTTTTATCGCCTGGGCCATGTTCAATCCTCGTCGTTATGGTTATCGATTATCGGCAGCGTCACCTCAAAGACAGCGCCTGATTGTTCACTGTTCCGCGCCACCAAACGTCCCCCGAGATCCGATACAATCCCCGAAGAGATCGCCAAACCGAGCCCAACCCCATCTCCGGGCTTTTTGGTGGTAAAAAACGGTTCAAACAGGTCATCAAGGTCTGAAATTCCTTCGCCGTTGTCCCGTACGGTCAAGGTTGCTGTCTCGCCGCCGATGAGCAAGAGCTCGATCTCGGGGGTGTCGATCATCGAAGTGGCATCCAATGCATTGCGCAGCAAGTTGACGACGACCTGCTCCAACCGCAATTGATCCCCTAAAATCATGACCGGCGCGCTCGGCAGAGATGTAGATAAGAAGACTTGCCGCGATTTCAATTGCGGCTCCATGATTTCCAATGCCCCGTTCAGAGCCACACGCACATCCACAGGCACCAAATCATCGCCGCCCTTGCGCGCATATGATTTAAGTTGCCGAGTGATCGCGCTCATACGGCCAATAAGATCGTCAATCCGTTGAAAAGAACTTAAAGCCTCGTCCATACGTTTGCGCTGTAGCAACAGCTTGGCCCCGGCAAGGTAGGTTTTCATAGCGGCCAAAGGCTGATTCAGCTCATGGCTTACTGCCGCTGACATTTCCCCCAAGGCCGCCAATTTTGATGACTGAGCCAGAGTTTGCTCCGCCACTTGCAGGTTTTTTTCGACCTTCTGGCGCTCCGAAATCTCCCGCTGTAAGCGCAGATTGAGTTGCCGTAGGTCATCAGATTCTTGTTGGAAAAACAGCGCGCGCGTTAAAGTTTGCCGCGATAATTGATAAAAAGCCAAGGTAAAAAGGAATGAAAACCCCATAATCTCTAGGGCCAACACCGCATTCACCCTTTGGCGAATGCCACCATAGGTAGTGAACAAAACCATGTTCCAACCTCGAAACGGCACCCGTAATTCGCGCCGCATAACCGCCCGCCCCTGCACATAGGCATCGGCCGGCAGGGCTGTCCAATCTTGCGTGGCTCGGATGGCGCGCTCTATCGCACTCGGCGCCGAACGCAACGCCAACGCCTCTTCTTCGGGCAGTCCGATCCAAGTTTTTTCCGTGGCCAAAACAATCGGCCCATTGGGGAGCGTCACAATCACTGCGTCAGAGATCCCGGCCCAAGCCGATTGAAACTTGCGCAAATCCACCTCAACCACGATCACACCCAGCGTCTTGTTATTGGCCACCATGCGGCGCGAATAGGCGAAATCATACCCGCCCATCTCCATCTGATGCGCAGTGAACACGGTTTCACTGGCCCGAGCGGCCTCGACAAAATGTGGTAAATTGCGCTGAATTTCACCCAATCGATTACGATCTGTCGCCGCCACAACGCGCCCATCCAAATCCAACAGCAAAATCGCCGCCGCTCCAATTTCGCCCACAAATGACAGCAAGCGTTGAGATGTGCGCTGATAATCTCGTGAGCTCAACGCCCCCACCAGCTCCGCGTCACTACTGAGTAACCGCGGCACAATTGAGTTGCGTTGCAGCTCGCTGACCATATTGCCAGTGTATAACGCCAAACGCAGCTGGGCCCGCTGGAGGGTAGATTGAGTGAACCTTGCGGTCAGCAATTGGTTGGTAAAATATACCGTCGCGACCGCGATCAAGAAAATCGTCACCAAAGCGATCCGCACGCGCCAAGACAGGTTGGCGACACGCGGTGCAAGTGTTTCGGAATTTTCGGTAACGGACGACATGCATTAGCGTTACGGTGCTCAGCGCCGCCGTTCAAGCGGCCAAGCCTACGCGTGGGTGGTTTGCCCCACCAACGCGCGGAAAAGCGCCTGCCCATCGGCCGAACCCATCTGTGCATCCATCGCGCGCTCCGGATGGGGCATCATGCCCAAAACCCGTCGGTTGGTTGACAACACCCCTGCAATTGAGCTGACCGAACCATTGGGATTGTTGCTATAACGAAACGCCACTCGATCTTCATCCTCAAGGGTTTTCAGCTCGTCTTCTGTAGCATAGTAATTGCCGTCATGATGCGCAATTGGCAATTGAATTTCAGAGCCTTGGCTATAGCCAGCGGTAAAAGCGCTGTCTTGAGTTTCAACGGTCAATCCGATGGATTTACATAGGAACTTTAACCCAGAATTGCGCATCAATGCACCCGGGACCAGACCTGTTTCGCTCAAAACCTGAAAACCGTTGCAAACTCCCAAAACATAGCCGCCACGATGGGCATGATCGACCACCGCCCGGCAAATCGGAGATTGCGCCGCAATCGCGCCGCACCGCAGGTAATCACCAAAGGAAAATCCACCAGGAATCACGACAAGGTCTAAACCCTGAGGCAATTCGGCGTCTTTGTGCCAAACCTTAGCAACATCTGCACCCGATTGGCGCAACGCCTCAACCATGTCACGGTCGCAATTGGAACCAGGAAATACAACAACCGCGGCGCGCATTATACGATGTCCAGGTGATAGCTTTCGATCACCGCGTTCACCAAAAGACGATTGCACATCTCATGTATCTGCGTCGGATCTGTTCCTTCGTCCAAGTCCAGCTCGATCACCTTGCCCTGACGCACGGAATTTACCTCGGAAAACCCAAGACCTCCCAGCGCCGATTTCACGGCTTCGCCTTGCGGGTCTAGTACACCAGTCTTGAGCATCACTGTGACGATAGCTTTCATTGATTTGTCCTTTAGGTCAGTTGATCAAAGTAGGCTTGCCGATGGGCACCGGGTTTTCAGGCAAAACACCCAAGCGGCGCGCCACCTCTGCATAGGCATCTGTCAAGCTGCCCAAATCACGGCGGAACACATCTTTGTCAAATTTTTCACCCGTTTTGAGATCCCAAAGCCGGCAGCTGTCTGGGCTGATTTCATCTGCGATGATCAAACGTTGATAATCGCCCTCATAAACGCGACCTATTTCAATTTTGAAATCCGCAACCCGAATGCCCACCCCATACATAACGCCAGAGAGAAAATCATTCACTCGCAAGGCGAGTGCTAACATGTCGTCCAGATCTTGCTGGCTGGCCCAGTTGAATGCGATGATATGTTCTTCTGAGACCAATGGATCACCTAGAGAATCATCTTTTAAACAAAATTCAACGATCGGACGCGGTAGGGCCGTGCCCTCCTCTATGCCCAAACGCTTGGACATGGTGCCAGCGGCATAGTTGCGCACGATAACTTCCAAAGGCACGATCTCAACTGCCCGGATCAATTGCTCACGCATGTTGAGGCTTTTAATGAAATGGGTTGGAATGCCCAACGTATTGAGACCCGTCATGAAAAATTCGGATAACCGGTTATTCAACACGCCCTTGCCTTCGACGATATCTTTTTTCTCTGCATTGAAAGCAGTGGCATCATCTTTAAAATACTGAACCAATGTGCCTGGCTCCGGACCCTCATAGAGGATCTTTGCCTTGCCTTCATAAACCAACTTGCGACGCGCCATATGACTCTCCGTACTTTGGACGCCTCTTATGGCAATGTGCGACGGGCGGCAAGTCGGCAAGGGGCCTCTCGCCATACGAAGGCCGCAATTTTTCCCAGCACCCAAAACATCCACCGTAAGACCGAGATAGGTATCCTGTCGGAACGGGTGATTTTGATTCATACTAGGTTCGAGATTTATCGCCAAATTTTCATAATTTACATGATAAAAATCAATTTTACTCATGTTGAATTTTCGGGCAAGACTTGAGTTCAAGATCTTCGTTAGAGGCTATGACATGACAACACGCCCTCAAAGCCCCCTACGACGCATGCTTGCAAAACGCGATTGGATTTTGGCCGATGGTGCGACCGGAACCAATTTGTTCAATATGGGTTTGGCTTCGGGAGACGCGCCGGAGCTGTGGAATGACACCGCACCAGACAAAATCAAAGCGCTCTACAAAGGCAGTGTGGATGCTGGATCAGATTTATTTCTAACTAATTCTTTTGGCGGCAATAGATCCCGACTAAAGCTTCATGGTGCCGAGACACGCGCCGCCGAACTGTCGCGCATCTCAGCGCAGATCGGTCGAGAGGTGGCAGATGCCTCCGGTCGTGAGGTGATTGTCGCCGGCTCTGTTGGCCCAACCGGCGAAATCATGAATCCCATCGGCCCGCTCTCCTATGCTGTGGCCGTGGAAATTTTCCACGAGCAGGCCGAGGGTTTGAAGGCCGGTGGCGCAGATGTAGCTTGGGTCGAAACGATCTCTTTCGGCGATGAGTACCGCGCCGCAGCAGAGGCCTTTGACCTCGCAGATTTGCCCTGGGTTGGCACGATGAGCTTTGACACGGCTGGGCGCACAATGATGGGCACCACGGCAACGCAGATGGTGAAACTCTTGGACAGGATTCCAAACAAACCGCTCGCATTTGGTGCCAATTGTGGCGTGGGGGCGTCCGATCTTCTAAGAACAATCTTGGGGTTCTCCGCCACCGGCACGCAAACTCCAATTGTTGCGAAAGGCAATGCGGGCATTCCAAAATATCACGAAGGCCACATTCATTATGACGGCACACCCGAGTTGATGGCCCATTATGCCACCTTGGCTCGCGACTGCGGTGCAACCATCATTGGCGGCTGCTGCGGCACCACCCCCGAACATCTGAGGGCCATGCGTGCAGCTTTGGAGGCGCATTTGCCGCAAGAGCGCCCAAGCTTGCCGGTTATCGAAGCAGCTCTTGGCGGCTTCTCATCAGGCAGCGACGGCACCGATGGCGCTGGCCCCAACCGATTGCGGCAGAACCGCAGGCGGCGCAGCTCCTAAGACGCGCCAACTGCCGCAAACCGACGGCATTTTGCAAAAGGTCGGTAGCGGCAGACTTGTTGTCGCAATCGGTGAAGACCAAACAGATCAACCGACCGCATACGGGTGAAGATAAGTTCCACAAAAAGGCTATGGCCAATGTCTGACCAAGAAGACGATATCATCCTCTCCGAATTGAACGACGAAGATCTCGTCGCCCAAATGTTTGACGATCTGTACGATGGCTTGAAAGAAGAGATCGAAGAAGGTGTAAACATTTTGCTGGAGCGTAAATGGGAACCCTATCAGGTTTTAACCGAGGCATTGGTGGGCGGAATGACCATCGTGGGCAATGACTTCCGGGATGGTATATTGTTTGTTCCTGAGGTCTTGCTTGCAGCGAATGCGATGAAGGGTGGCATGGCCATCTTGAAACCATTGCTGATCGAAACAGGTGCACCGCGCGTCGGCAAGATGGTGATTGGCACGGTCAAAGGCGATATCCACGATATCGGCAAAAACCTCGTCGGTATGATGATGGAGGGCGCCGGTTTTGAGGTTGTTGATCTCGGGATCAATAACTCCGTTGAAGCGTATCTGGAAGCGATCGAAACCGAAGGACCCGATATTCTGGGCATGTCTGCACTTTTGACCACCACAATGCCTTATATGAAGGTTGTCATCGACACTTTGGTAGAAAAAGGCATGCGCGATGATTACACAGTATTAGTCGGCGGGGCGCCGTTGAACGAAGAGTTTGGCAAGGCCATCGGCGCCGATGCCTATTGCCGCGATGCTGCAGTTGCTGTGGAAACAGCCAAGGAATTTATGGCCCGCAAACATAACAGTATGGCCGCCAACGCGTAGCATATAACGCAGTAAAGTGCGCAAGCGGCCCGACCTGTTCTCAGGTGGGGCCGTTTTTGTAACAACGCCGCAGGAGTGAAATGAGATGGTACAGCCCGTTTCAGACGATCAGCTCGCAACTGAAGGCATGCAGCTGCTAAATCAACGCCGCGTTCTTTTGATTGCTTGCGGGGCTTTGGCGCGGGAAATCTTGGCCTTAATGAAGACAAATGATTGGCAACATATGGATTTGCAATGCCTGCCTGCCATCTATCACAACACCCCAAATAAAATCACGCCAGCGGTCAAGCGCTATATCGAAAAATACCGAGACTATTATTCGGAAATTTTCGTAGTCTATGCGGATTGCGGCACCGGGGGATATTTGCAAAACCTCTGCGACGAGATGGGCGTGTCGATGATTTCTGGGCCGCATTGTTACAGTTTCTTTGAGGGCAACGCCGCCTTTGAAGCTCGCGAAGAGCTAACCTGCTTTTATCTTACTGATTTTTTGGTGCGGCAGTTTGATGCCTTTTTCTGGCAACCTATGGGCTTGGACAAACACCCACAATTGCGCGATGCCTATTTTGGCAATTACACCACCCTAGTCTATCAAGCACAGCTCAAAGACGCCGCGCTTGAGGCTAAAGCGCAGGACTGTGCTCACCGGATGGGGCTTGCCTACGAATATCGCTTTACTGGATACGGCGATTTGACGCCAGCTTTGGCCGCGCTGTCGCCAGCCTCTTAGGTCGCCGCTGCCGCCGTCTGCACCACACGCGCTACCATCGCCCTCAACCCGTTTGAACGCTGCGAGGACAGATGCTCATTGAGACCCAATCGTGCCAGTTCCGCGGCGACATCGACCTTACCAATATCATCAACCGTAAGACCGGAATAGAGCGTTATCAGCACCGCAATGAGCCCTCGCACAATGATCGCATCACTATCTCCAATGAAAGTCAGATTGTCATTTTCAATGGTCATATGCAGCCATACCTGCGACGCGCAGCCCTCAACTTTTGTGGCCGGAACTTTGAGCTCCTTTGGCATATCAGGCAAAGCTTTGCCCAGCTCAATCACATGACGATAGCGTTCTTCCCAATCATCAAGAAATTCAAAAGTTTCAACTAGATCTTCAAAACCAGCTTGCGCCATGGGGCTCTCCTATTTCGCGTCCATCTGAACCTGTGTTATAGCTCAAACAGTTTAACTTTGTTTCCCTTAACGGCCAAACCCACCGAGCCTTCGCAAAGACGTAACGCATCCGAGCCAAAGACATCCATACGCCATCCCTTCAAAGATGGAACGTTTCGTTGTCCGGCGGCTAAAGCGTCCAGCTCAGCCGTGCTGGCGATCATCTTTTGAGCCACACCAGAGCGTTCAGATTTGGCTTTTAATAGCACCCTGAGAAGATCGGCCACAGCCGAATTGACCTGGAGCTTTTCATTCACTTTCGGCGCCTTCGGGTAGGTATCTGCATCCATAGTATTCACCGTTTTGATGGCCCTCAAAATGCCTTCAGCGATGTCACCTTTGCGCGCTTCACGCAGCAGCAGGCGCGATTTGTTCAAATCCTCTTGCGTGGCCGGTTTGGTGGAGGCCAACTCGATCATCGCATCATCTTTAAACACGCGGTTGCGCGGGATATTTCGCGTCTTTGCATAAGTTTCCCGAAAGGCAGCCAATTCGCGAATATAGGCCAGAAACTTATTTGAATTGCTCCGTGTTTTCACCCGGCGCCACGCCTCGGAAGGCAACACATCATAAATGGTTGGATCCGTCAAAGATTGGGTTTCCTCAACCACCCAAGCAGTGCGCTCGGTGCGCTCCAACTCAGCCTTCAGAAACTCGTAGACTCCCCGCAAATGAGTGACGTCCGCCAAGGCATAGATCATTTGCGCCTCAGTCAAAGGCCGGCGCGACCAATCTGTAAAGCGCGAAGATTTGTCCACTTGTTGTTTGACGATTTTGCGCACCAAAGTCTCGTAACCCGCCTGCTCACCAAAGCCGCAGACCATCGCGGCGATTTGCGTATCAAAAAGGGGGGTAGGAAAAATTTCAGCGTCATTCCAAAAAATTTCAAGATCTTGACGGGCCGCATGGAACACTTTCACGACCGACGTATCACGAAAGAGGCGGTACAGCGGCTCAAGCGACATCTCAGAAGACAAAGGATCGACCAAAACAGCATCTCCCTCACCGTCCCCCGGAACCGCCATTTGCAATAAGCATAGCTTAGAATAATAGGTGCGCTCTCTGAGAAATTCAGTGTCTATAGTCACATAGGGATAGCCCTGCGCCCGATTGCAAAAAGCGTCAAGCTCGGCTTGTGTGGTCAATGTCTGCATGCGCTGTCCGGTTGTTTGAAAGATATACAGGGCACAATATGGCGAAACCCCAGGAAAAGAAAGCAGCCATAACCCCTGCTAACGGGGTGGCTTAAAACGGGTCAAAAAGGCCCGCAAAATTTTTGGGTACAGCAGGTGTTCTTGCTCCAAAACACGAACTGCAAGATCTTGCGCCGTATCGCCAGGCAAGACGGGCACCTCACTTTGCCCCAGAATTGGGCCGGCATCCAACTGCGGTACAACCTCATGCACAGAGCATCCCGCAAGCCGATCACCAGCCTCCAAGGCGCGTTGGTGGGTATGAAGCCCTTGATATTTTGGCAAAAGCGAGGGGTGAATATTGAGCATCCGCCCCCGCCAAGCGCTGACGAAATCCGCGCCCAAAATTCGCATGAAGCCAGCCAAACATATCACATCGATCTCATAGGCCTTTAAGATTTCATCTAACTCGGTTTCGAACAGGGCCCGGTCGTCACCAAAAGGCTGATGGTCCAAAACCTCAGTCGCGACACCCATCGCCTGTGCCTTGGCCAGCCCGCCTGCCTCGGGTCGGTTGGACAGAACCAAGCGGGCGTGCCCTGGATGCGGCTCAACCATATCCTCAAGTAACCGCTGCATATTGCTGCCGCTGCCAGAAATCAAAATTGCAACGTTTAAAATGGCAGTTGCCCCATGTATTTGACGCCCTGGCCAGGGATCACTTCGCCCAAGCGGACTGGACCCATACCCTGCGCACTCAAAGCGGCCTCAACCGCCAAGACCTGCGCCGGCTCTATTGCCAAGATCATGCCAATGCCGCAGTTAAAGGTCTTGAGCATTTCTGCCTCAGAAATTCCGCCCGCTTGCGCCAACCAGGCCATAATCGGCAGAGCTGGGATCCGCTGCAAATCAATCGTCGCGCCCAAATCATCCGGGAGCACCCGCGGCAAGTTTTCAGTCAACCCACCCCCGGTAATATGTGCCATTGCGTGCACCCCACCCGTTCCTAGCGCGGCCAAACATGCCTTCACGTAGAGGGCCGTTGGCGTCAAAAGCTCTGCGCCAAGGGTGCCGGTCCCGAATGGCGCAGGGCTATCCCAGGTGAACCCTTGATTGGCCACAATTTTGCGCACTAAAGAAAACCCGTTCGAATGTACCCCGCTGGACGGTAGACCGACAAGCACATCGCCCGCAACCACTCCTTGCGGCAAATGTGTGCCACGCTCCATGGCGCCGACGGCAAAGCCGGCTAAATCAAAATCATCCTTGGCATACATTCCAGGCATCTCGGCTGTCTCGCCGCCGATCAAAGCGCAATCAGACAGGCGACAACCCTCAGCAATCCCCTCAATAACCTTGGTAGCTTGCGCGACGCGCAGCTTGCCGGTGGCAAAATAATCTAGGAAAAACAATGGCTCAGCGCCCTGGCAGATCAAGTCATTGACACACATGGCCACGAGGTCGATACCCACTGTTGAGACATCATTCATATCGATTGCCAAACGCAACTTGGTGCCAACCCCATCGGTGGCACCTACAAGAATCGGATCATTATAGCCGGCCGCTCTGGGATCAAACATCGCACCGAAACCGCCCAGACCTGACATGGACCCAGATCGTTGGGTGGATTTGCTGGCCGGTTTGATCCGTTCCACCAATTCATTGCCTGCATCAATATCAACGCCAGCTTCCGAGTATGTTAATCCTTGGGTCATTTGAGCACCATTTATTGCAAATTTGCCGCTCCGATAACAGGCTCGGCAACACATGTCCATCAAGCCCGCTTGACCCCAGAAATTTCTCTGCTAGTGAGAAGGCTCGGGGGCCTGTAGCTCAGCTGGTTAGAGCAGTCCGCTCATAACGGATTGGTCGCAGGTTCAAGTCCTGCCGGGCCTACCATTTGTTTAAATTTTGTTGCTCAGTGGCGTGCGAGGCAGATTGACAACTCAACTGCGTGCACCTTGACGCGAATGTGCAGATCACCGGGTCGCGCCCAATGTAGCGCCACGCCACCGGTGATTTAAATGCGTCCTAAATTTAAGATATTATGCGTAAATGATGTCACCTATCGTGAACATAATATAGAGATGAAAAACCAGTAATATCGCCGGGACAATATAGCCCTCCGCTGTCGCTTTCACACCTTCCACTTGCGCCCATTTGCCCTTGACCGTCAGATAACCAAACACAAGGAATAAGGCTGCTTGGATCGTGCCAAAGGCAAAGACCGACCACGCTCCAACAGCAGAGGACAACAATAATATGATATAAATGAGTGATTGCGTGAAGGTGTAAGTGCCGCTCAGTTTGACCATAAATTCAGAACCCGCACCAAACCCATATTGCGCGATAAACGCATCGCTTAAAAACAGGCAGCGATAACCATAATATCCCCCATGAGCGCGGGAATTAGGATCGCTGTAAAGTTCGCCATTCCACCACTTGCATCAATCATGTCATCATCTCCTTTTTATTTCATATGCAAAACCTAAAGACAGGTCTTACGCCATTTTTATCAAGACGCTTCTGCGCGCCAAATATTTGTTATTTCCTCGCCGATCGCGCCTTTTCCAAAACCGAGCAGGCTTGAACCATCAGCCGGTTGTAGATTTATAAGTCCCCAGCAATTTTCCAGAATCTTGCATGGCAGAGAACATGCTATCAGTATCAATCAGCTCGATCATGGATCCGCTCGTGAAGGTTCCCGACGACATGACGACCATCATAAGTCGCGCGTTTTTTTCCGCATCCGACTCAACGATCATGATGGATTCTGCACTGGAGGGTGAGAAGTAGATGCATTCAGTTGTGATCCCAAGTGCCGCTGTAATGCCTTTTATCGCTACACCCCGATCCGACGGATTAGAAATCCATGCCCTTAAAGCCGCTATCATTGTAGCTTGCACGAACCAAATATTTTGCCATTTTTTTAAACCTTTCAATCTCAGATTCGCACTCAACTGTACCGGTAAAATTCTCAAAAACTTGACGTTAGCTAGAGTTTAGCTTCAGAATTAAAAGCAAACCTAACGAGTGCTCACCTCCGGCGAACGACACAATTACAGATGTTTTCCAGATCAAGTTTGGGAGGATACTCAGAAATGATCTAGATCGAATGTTGAAGCAGTTGTATAGTAATCTGTGAGCACGACATTCAACGTCCCCGAAGCGGCTAGACCTAGCCTGACGTTTTAAACCCTCATCATGCATATTTTTGATGGTTGGCACCCAAGGCCTCAACCAGGATATTGTATAAATATCTAATTTTAATATATTTTTTATGAGTAAAGCTCTGAAATCGTTCCCGTGAACGTCCTCGCTACGAGCTTACAAAACGACCTTCGTGTACTGTTATAGCTTGAACACAGTTTATGTATCCAGCCTCGTCAAACGCCATTCCATGTATGCCTAACTAGGTAACTGATAAGTTGTTAAACGTATTCACCATCTTGATCGCAGTTATGGTCAGGTTTTGTGATCCTTTCAAATTTTCAAGTCTGATTGCCAGTAGTGATAATAGCAGACTTTAAAAGAAAACTGTCATTACAGGCATAAATGTAGGCGCAATCATTTAGCTCATGAGTTTCACTCTCTCGGACATCATGGCTTCTAATCCTTTTATAGCATAGTCTGTCAGTGCACCTACTAATGTTGTCGCCACCAATATGTACACAGCCCTTGATCCCTATCAAAAGCACGTTTTAGTTTCATGAAAAGCGTAAGTGGAAAAATCCTTCAGTATATCCTGAACTTACTCCACATGGAGAACTGCGCATCAAGAAGGTGCCCGCATAATCATTGCTCATGTCGCATAAACCTTCGTTGTTTAAGGCCTCTGCACAATGACCTGTCTAAGACACAATCTTCGCCAGAGTGGCCGCGCGAAGATCTTTCTCGCTGACACCCTGAGCGGTCTCGACTATCGCCAATCCGCCCTCAACTACATCCAGAACCCCAAGATTGGTGATGATACGATCCACAACACCTGCGCCAGTAAGTGGCAGGTTACAAGCCGGCAGCACCTTGCTTTCGCCCCTTTTGTTGGTGTGATCCATGACAACAACAACCCGGCCCACGCCAGCCACCAGATCCATGGCGCCGCCCATACCTTTGACCAGCTTGCCAGGGATCATCCAATTGGCCAAATCACCATTTTCCGCCACTTCCATCGCACCGAGGATGGCCATAGCAATTTTGCCGCCGCGAATCATCCCAAAAGAAGTCGCACTGTCGAAGTAAGCGGTTTGCGGCAGTTCGGTAATCGTTTGCTTGCCCGCGTTGATCAGATCAGGATCAACCTCATCTTCGGTTGGAAAAGGACCCATGCCCAGCATACCGTTTTCCGATTGCAAGGTTACCTCAACCCCCTCGGGGATATAATTGGAAACAAGCGTTGGGATACCAATGCCAAGATTCACATAAGTGCCATCTTCCAATTCTTGCGCGGCCCGCGCTGCCATTTGATTGCGGTCCCAGCCTTTTGTCTCTGTGGCCATTATAAAGCCCTCACTGTACGTTGTTCGATCCGTTTTTCATGACTGCCTTGAATGAGACGGTGCACATATATTCCGGGCAAATGGATGTGATCAGGATCCAAGCTGCCGGTTGGTACAATCTCCTCAACCTCCACAATGCAGACCTTACCACACATGGCCGCGGGCGGGTTAAAGTTCCGCGCAGTCTTGCGGAAAATCAAATTGCCCGTCTCATCAGCCTTCCACGCTTTTACAATTGAAATATCTGCAAAGAGCCCGGTTTCGAGAATATAGGTCTCACCACTAAACTCTTTATGCTCCTTGCCCTCAGCAATCACCGTGCCCACTCCGGTTTTGGTATAGAATCCCGGAATGCCGCAACCGGCGGCGCGCATCCGTTCCGCCAAAGTACCCTGCGGGTTAAATTCAAGCTCAAGTTCACCAGAGAGATATTGCTTCATGAAAGTATCATTCTCGCCCACATAGGAGGAGATCATCTTTTTCACCTGCCGCGTTTGAAGTAAGATACCAATGCCAAAATCATCCACGCCGGCATTGTTCGACGCAAAAGTCAAATCCTTAGTACCAGCGTCTCGAACAGCGGCCAATAGATTTTCCGGCAAACCACACAGACCAAAGCCCCCGGCCGCAATAAACATCCCGTCAAACAAAAGCCCCTCAAGAGCCTCACTGGCGGATCCAAATAGTTTTTTCATGAGCAAGCCGTCCTCTTCATTTTGTTGATCTCAAAAACCACTGAATGAAGGAGCGGTCAAGGCTTGGCTGCAGGGTACAACATGTTTCGCTGGCCTGAGTATAGCCAGCTACAGCCTCGTGGGCCCCAAATTTTGAATCGCTTTTTACAAAAAGGGCATATCCACCAGCCTTGCCTGGACCTTGCGACCGCCAGAACGGGACAATGTCACTGTGTCGCCGATCGTGCAACTGCGTGAGATCAACGCATAGCCGATGTTTTTACTCATTCGCGGGGACCAAACACAATTGGTCATATCGCCGACCTTCTGCTCATCAACGGTGATATCTTCCCAGCGAAAGCCTAAAGGATCCGGCGTTTCGCCGTCTAAGACTAAACCAAGCTGATGACGCTTGGGACCTTCCGCATGAATGCGTCGCAGCGCTTGAATACCGATGACATCATCGGGGACATTCAGGTCAATATAATTGCCCAAACGTACCTCGTAGGGATTGGTGGCGTTATCGCTATCAGCACCATAGCTCACAAGCCCGCTTTCCGTCCGCTCGGGAGAGGTTGGCCCGCCATTGCCAATGTCAAACGGCGCGCCGGCCTCTTTCACGATATTCCACAGTTCGTCGCCGCGTGCTCCATCGCGCAGGTAAATCTCGAACCCGCCCTGTTTGGACCAGCCCGAGCGCTGCACAGCAACAGGAATTCCGTTGATTTCAGTTTCCGAGAACCAAAAATACTTCAGATCATGCACCCAGTCACCAAAGATCGACGACACAACCGCGCCCGCTTTTGGACCTTGCACCGCCAAGGGCGAGACATCTGGCTCAGAAATTTTCACGTTCAAACCTCGCTCTGCAGCAATCGCGCGCGCCCAAAACCAAATATCACTGTCCGCAATCGAGAACCAAAACAAATCTTCGTGCAGTTTAAGTAAGATCGGGTCGTTGATCAAAATGCCGTCGTGATTGCAAAGCGGCACATATTTTCCCTGCCCAATCTTGCATTTTGACAAATCGCGCGGGCTCAAGATCTGCGCCAATTTGGCAGCATCAGGCCCTTCGAGCTGCACCTGCCTCTCCGCACCCACATCCCACATGACAACCCCATTCAAAAGGTCCCAATATTCCTTCTCTTTATCGCCAAAACTCGCCGGCAAAATCATCCGGTTGTAGATCGATGCATTGGTGCAGCCCTCGGCAACCACCGAATTGAAGAAGGGAGATGGGCGCAAACGCGCTGTAGCATGAACCTGAAACATTGTGAGCTCCTAATCTGACGCTAAAACGCGCTTTAGTGCAGGAAAGCCCAGTCTGGCAATCCCCTGAATTGCGCCGGCAATATGACCTTGCGTCATCAAGGTTGCGGAAAGATAAATCTGGGCGCCTTGAGGCGGCCCCATTGCGCGGTACCGCGCGTGTCAGTCATGGCCCAGAGCTGCCAGATCGCTTTGCCGATGTATCACAATGAAAGCGCTAAATGCCTTCCCCTGCTAGCACATTCTGATACTATATCTGCAATTTGGAGGATCAAATGCAAAAGCAAACTGTGCGCCTGGGCGTGGATATCGGCGGGACCTTTACGGACGTCGTTTTGGAGCGCAGTTGCGTCTCCAAGCGCAGCGCCACAGAAATCCTAAAAGATCTGGCTGGCGGGTATATCACCGCCCAAGCCGCTGAGGCACTTTACGGCCTGGCACCAAAACAGATTGCGAATGCGTTGGCATAGGCCAACAAAGGTGAGGAGTTCTAAATGGCAAGACCGCTGCAAACCCCCAAAGCACAAAGCTACGACGTAATTATCATTGGCGGCGCCATGTATGGCAGCTCCATCGCCTGGTGGCTCAGCCGCGATCCAGGTTTTGACGGCTCTATTCTTGTGGTAGAGCGGGACCTTAATTTTGAATTTGCGTCAACAAGCCACACAAATTCCTGTATCCGCCAACAATTTTCGAACCCGACCAATATCCAAATTAGCCAATTTGGTGCAGAGTTTATAAACAATTTTCAGAGCTATTTTGACCATGACCCCCGTGTACCGCAGATCCATATCCAATCTTTTGGCTATATGTATTTGGCCGATAGCACCGCCGGAGCCGAAAACCTGCGTCACAGTCAAGAGGTGCAAGCACAACTGGGCGCCGGTACGCGGCATATGACAGCTGCTGAAATCAAGGCTGAATATCCGTTTTACCATTTGGATGACATTACCGCAGGCAATCACAACGTTGTTAACGAAGGCTATTTTGATGGCGGCACGATTTTTGATTGGTGCAAGCGAGTGGCCCAAGAAAAAGGCGCTGAATATGTGCAAAATGAGGTTGTGGCCATTGACCGGCGCGCAGACCGCATCCAGAGCGTCACCTTAGCCTCGGGTGAACGTGTCAACTGCGGGCTCGTGGTCAATTGCACAGGTCCCCGCGCCGTACAAACCGCAAGCTTGGCCGGGCTCGACTTGCCAATCGAGCCGCGCAAACGCTACACTTTCATCTTTGATGCCGAGCAGCCTTTGGAGCGCGACCTGCCCCTCACCATTGATCCCTCTGGCGTGCATATGCGTTCCGAGGGGCGATATTATCTCGCCGGTTGCCCACCCGATGAAGACCTTGCTGTAGCCTATGATGATTTTATCCAGGACCACAGTATCTGGCAAGAGAAGGTTTGGCCCATTCTCGCCGCCCGCGTGCCGCAATTCGAAGCGATCAAATTAGTCAACAGCTGGGCGGGACATTACGACTACAACACCTTCGATCAAAACGCGATCATCGGCCCGCATCATCAGGTCGAGAACTTCCTCTTTGCCAATGGGTTTTCTGGTCACGGCTTACAACAATCCATGGCCATTGGGCGCGGATTGGCGGAATTTATCGCCTATGGCGCCTATCACAGCATTGACCTTTCTCATTTCGCGTACAAACGTGTCGAAGAGGGTGAACGCTTTATCGAAAAGGCAGTAATTTGATGAAAAAACTCGTGTTAACCGGTGCCGCGGGACGGCTGGGTTCCTATCTGCGCGAACCGCTGAGCCAGATGTGCGACACGCTGGTCTCTACCGATTGGACCGAAGGCCTCGGCGAGCTTTATCCCGGTGAGACCTATGTAAAAGCAGACCTGGGAGATCTGGGCGCCATGGAGGCGGTGCTTGATGGCGCGGAAATGGTGGTTCATTTTGGCGCAATTGGCGATGAGGCCGCCTGGGACAAGATTCTACATTCCAACATCATGGGCGCCTACAATGTCTGGGAGGCAGCCGCGCGAAAGGAAGTACGCCGCGTGATCTATGCCAGCTCCATTCATGCGGTGGGCATGTATCCCAAAACCCAAAGGATCGATACAGAGGTACCTCACCGCCCAGATACATACTATGGTTTGGCAAAATGTTTCGCAGAGGATCTTGGCAGCCTCTATTGGGACAAAAAAGGCATTGAAAGCGTGCACCTTCGTATTCTTTCTGCCGCACAGGTCAATAATCCGCGCGCGCTTGGTTCCTGGCTGTCCTATGACGATCTGGTCCATTTGGTTCAACAGGCAATCACCACACCAATAACTGGCTTTGCAGTGATCTATGGCGTGTCCAACAATGACCGCGTCACGGTCGACAATCACAAGGCGGCCTTCTTGGGATATCGTCCGAAAGACAATGCAGAACAATTTGCCACTGAGGTCCTAGCTGCCGCCGATCCTGCAGATCCACATGACCCCGGGCAAATGTGCCAAGGCGGACCTTTCGCGTCAGTGGAGATTGGATTTTCGGGCACGGCTACCATGAATATCGTCCAAGACAAAAAAGAGATATAAACTACCGATGGTGGCGGATCCGACCTCTCCCAACTGCTGCACCCCACCCAGACCCCGGGGCGTCCCCTCTCAACGCGCCCCGCAATCTGCGGGCAGCGGAGCGCATCGCGGTGCACTCTGCCCCATACCGGGCGGCACGGGCTTGGTAGGGACCAACCGACCGGTCATCAAGTTGGACGGCGAGGCGCCGCAGCGCCGGGTCAAGCTGAAACCCTTCCTGCTTGGGCAGACCCCGGTGACCAATGCCGAATTTTCCTACTTCGCAGAACAGACCGGCTATATCACAGAGGCTGAAGTTTTTGGCTGGTCTTTCGTGTTTCATCTTCAAGTTCCCGCGACCCAAATCACAGAGCAAGGCGCAGCAGGTGCGGAATGGTGGCGGCGGGTCGATGGGGCAAATTGGCGGTATCCCGCAGGCCCTTTAGGCGCTGAAGGCCTGCCCGATCACCCCGCGGTTCATATGTCTTGGTCGGATGCGCAAGCCTATTGCGCTTGGGCGGGCGGACGTCTTCCAAGCGAAGCGGAATGGGAGCAAGCCGCCCGTGGCGGTTTGAGAGATGTGGACTTTCCTTGGGGAAATGCGCCGCCCGATGATCGCGAGCATCTGCCTTGCAATATCTGGCAAGGCAGCTTTCCCACCATCAACACCGCCGCTGATGGCTACGCTTTCACTAGTCCAGCGCGCTCCTTCGCCCCCAATGGGCACGAGCTTTATGGCATGGCCGGGAATGTCTGGGATTGGACCGCCGATCTGTTTCGCCTGAAATCCATATCAAAAGCGGGCAAGACCCATGCGGCGGCCATGCGGGGGTATCGCGTTATCAAAGGCGGCAGCTTTCTGTGCCATGATTCCTATTGTACGCGCTACCGCATCGCCGCGCGCACGGGCAATTCACCTGAGAGCACCACCAGCCATATGGGATTTCGCATCGCGTTTGACGCGCAGCCTGCGCGCACTTAACACAAGACGCAGCAGCCACCGCCGCGATGGCTCTGCTAGCGATTCACGTCCGGCCACCCCATCATATAATGGTGCCTCCATCTGCTAAAAAAGACCTCTGGATAGGACCCATTTCACTGAACGTTGCTCACTCCCGTGATAAGGACAGTTTGACTTCAAGCCACCCTCCCAAATGGACCCTACCGTCTTGTATTGCGAATACTTGTGGTCTGCCCAAGCCGTGATTATTGGCCATATGGATTGCGCGGCGCAGGGGTGAAGCCCGCCAGCGATTTGGGTGCATAGGTCTCGATCACCAGCGGATGGCATTGCGCTGTGTCGCTGGAATGTTCTGCGCCGCAATCACCGCCCGGGCAGGTAGACAGGCCGAGCGTGATATCAATCTGCGCCTCGAGTTCTAGGAAGTCTCCCGGACGCACAGGGCTGGCCTTCATGAAATATTGATGAGTGTCGTGGGTAAACCCCGTCAGCATGAAGACATTAAGCACATCATGCACATGCCGCTCCGCCTCCTGCAGCGCCAGATCAAAGTGATCCGCCACGGCCCGCGTGAGGTTAGAATGGCAGCAATAGTGGTAATCTGTGCCGCTGAGTAACCGGCCCGTGTAGGGATCGCAGCGCGTGCCGATCACATCATGCACCGAGCCACCATCAGCGTCATACCCATACCAGTCAAGCGTGTCACAGGTGATCTGCGCCAAGGGCCGCATGAAGGGGAAGCTCGACCAAAGGCTGTCACCCGTGCTGACATGGGTGCCGTGCAGGGCGCGTGTTTTGCCGCTGTAAAACCGCTCAGCGATGTTGTGGCTGTTCCAAATATTCAGATCGCCCACCTGCGGTCCCTCCACAGAAACAATTCGTGCAAAATGTCCTGCTGGAACATCTATGCAGGCGGCCGTTCGCGGCAGCACGGAGAGCCGCTGCACCATTTTTGCGCCCTCCCGTCTTGCCGCTGAAGCCGCCAGATCCACCCGCGGCAAGGTCTTAGTGGGATAGCACACAATCACCGGACGCGCCCGCCGCGCCTGCGCATCTGTGGGTTCGGGGTGCGTGGAATGTTGATGTTTCATGCAGCCTCTCTCTGTTATTGCTCCCATATTAAAGGCGCGCTGTGAAATTGACAATTCCGCGCTGTGACTGGTCGCATATAGACTTGCTATTACGGACGCGATGGGCTCCATTTACCTCATGGATATATTGCAAAACCCCCACCGCCACACCGGCTTGACCGTCGACATCCTGCGCGCCATCCCCGCCCCCTCGACTGATGCTGCCGCTGTGCAAGCCCTTTTGGCCCGTTGCCCCAATGCTGCTGAAACTGAAATGCTGCAAGCGCCCAATATTGCGCAAGATCTGAATATCGCGCAGCTCAGCGTGAAGGATGAGCGCGGCCGCATGGGCCTAGGCAGTTTCAAAGCACTTGGTGCGGCCTATGTCATCGCCCATAGCGCCATCGTCAAAGGCGAAGCGCAGAGCGCCAAAACCTATGTCACCGCCAGTGCTGGAAATCACGGGCTCAGCGTGGCAGCAGGCGCAAAAGCCTTTGGCGCCGCCGCAGTGATCTTTCTCAGCCAGAGCGTGCCAGAAGCCTTTGCCAAAAGATTGATCGCGCACGGCGCAACAGTCGAGCGCGCCGGCGCGACCTATGAACAGAGCATGAGTGCAGCGCAAGCTGCGGCCAAGGATAACAGGTGGACCTTGCTATCGGACAGCTCTTGGCCGGGCTACAGCGATCTGAGCCATCGTTTGATGGAGGGCTATACTGTCTTTATGGCCGAAGCCGAGCGGCAAATCTCTGCTCCGAGCCATATATTCTTACAAGCTGGCGTTGGCGGATTGGCCGGCGCCGCAGCAGCGATGGCTCGCAAAATTTGGGGTGAGGCACCAGTGATCGTGGTGGTTGAACCACGCCACGCCCCGGCTTTGCACGGCTGCATTCAGGCCGATGATTTCACCGCTGCGACAGGCCCAGGAAGCGCCATGGGCCGGCTAGATTGCCTAGAGGCCTCTTTGATTGCTCTGAAGGGGCTAGCCAAAGACGCCGATGTCTTCGCGCTGATCAGCGAAGAGGAAGGCCAAGCCGGCGCCAAATATGCCGCGGCGCATCAAATGGAGAGCACACCCTCCGGAGCCGCGGGGCTGGCGGGTCTTCTGGCCTCACCTGCCCATCGCGCGGCGCTCAAGCTTGACGCAAACTCTCATGCGCTCGTCATACTTTCAGAAGGCCCAGAGTAATGCCCCAAGGCTTCGCAACTGCAGAATTTAAGGCGCGCCTGAAACTCGCCCAAAGCCGCATGTATGACGTCGATCTCGACGCTATTTTGCTGACCACTGAGCCAGATATCCGCTATTTCACAGGCTATCTCACGAGGTTCTGGGAAAGCCCCTGCCGGCCTTGGTTCTTGGTATTGCCCCGCGCTGGCGATCCTATTGCCGTCATCCCCTCGATTGGCGCGTCGTTGATGGCCCGTACGTGGATCTCAGATATCCGCACATGGCGCGCGCCAGATCTCGACGATGATGGCATAGGCCTTTTGGCCGAAACCCTGCGTTCAATAGGCCTGCGCATTGGCACGCCCAGCGGCTTGCAGACTCATCTGCGCATGCCACTGGATGATTTTGCCCGGCTCAACGCCGCTCTGCCCAGGCCTATTGGTGCGGATGCTGGCATTCTGCGTAGCCTGCGTTTGGTGAAATCTGAGGCTGAGATAGAGAAGATCAAAACCGCGTGTCACATTGCCACCCGCGCCTTTGAGCGCGTGCCAGATATTGCCCGCGTCGGTCAGCCTTTGGCAGCGGTGTTTCGTGATTTTCAGCGCCTTTGCCTTGAGGAAGGCGCCGATTGGGTGCCCTATCTCGCCGGTGCTGCGGCCCAGGGCGGCTATAGCGATGTGATCTCTCCAGCCGACGACCGTCCGCTCACGGCGGGAGATATCTTGATGCTGGACACCGGCTTGGTGCATAGTGGCTACTTTTGCGATTTTGATCGCAACTTTGCCATTGGCAGCCCATCGCCAGATGTTGCCGCAGGGCACAGCCGTTTGATCGAAGCCACATATGCCGCTTTTGAGGCCGCGCGACCGGGCAATACCGCCGCAGATCTGTTTCACGTTATGGACAAAATTGTCACCGGCAGCGCCGGCGGGTCCGAAGCTGGCCGCTACGGCCACGGGCTTGGCATGAACCTCACAGAATGGCCCAGCATAATCCCAACGGATCATACGCCGCTGGCCCCAGGTATGGTGCTCACCTTGGAGCCGGGGATCGAACTGGCGCCGGGCCACGCTTTGGTTCATGAAGAAAATATTGTCATTCGCGAGAATGGCGCCGAATGGCTTAGCCAACCCTATGGCGCCGAAATGCGTAGAATTTAACATGAGCTTTCTGCCATTTGATATTGTTTCTATTGATCCAACTCGAATTGGGCTTGTGGTATTGCAATCGGATGAAACCATCGAGCGCGATATGATGCAGATGCGCGGCACCGCGGATCTCTTCTTTAGCCGCGTGCCCAGCGGGCAAGAGGTCACGGCTGAAACGCTGCAATCTATGGCCAGGCATATTGAGGCCTCAGCGGCGCTCTTCCCCCAAACACTGCGCTTTAACGCCGTGGGCTATGGCTGTACCTCTGGCACCGCTCAAATTGGTGTGCAGGAGATCGATCGGCTGGTGAAATCTGGCACAAAAACCCGAGCGGTCAGCCAGCCCGTGTCGGCACTGGTGGCAGCCTGCCAGCATCTCAAGCTCAAGCGTATTGCGTTTTTGTCTCCCTACTTGGAAGAGGTCAGTGCCAATCTGCGACAGGTTTTGCAACAAAACGGCGTCGAAACTCCAGTTTTCGGCACCTTCGGCGAGGCGGAAGAGTCAAAGGTTGTCCGCATTTCTGGAGCCTCCGTTCGAAGTGCGGCCCGTCATCTGCTCGCCGGCGGCGTACTTGACGGAATTTTTCTCAGTTGCACCAACCTGCGCACTATGGATTTGATTGCCCCCATGGAAGCCGAACTTGGCCTGCCTGTGCTGTCGAGCAATCTTGTGTTAGCCTGGCATCTCGCGCAGCTGTCTGGCGATCCACAGGCTTTGCAAGGGCCCGGTCAGCTCTTTGCCGCGCAAGCCGTAAAGTGAACGCCTGCGGCGGCATTTAAACCCGCTGCAAAAAATCCAAAACTGGCTGGGTAAAAGCCTCTGGAACTTCCAACAGACCCAGATGCTTAAGCTGCGGTACAATTTGGCACTCTGCCCCCGCAATTTCAGCAGCTATATCCCAGCTCATCCGCGGCGTTGAGCCTACATCTTCCGCACAGGTCATCACCAAACTCGCGTGCTTTAAAGGCGGGGATGTATGAATTAGCTCCCTGACGCCATGAGCCAAAACCCAGGCCGACTGCCCATAGCTCGCGCGATCCGCCTGCATGCGCCACGATACAACCTGCCGAGGAGTTTGTGCATTTGAGGCCAGAAATTCTGGCGTGAACCATCGCTCCAAAGCGGCCTGTAGTGTCGCCTCCGCACCCTGATCTAGCGCCTTGCGTGCCCGCGCCTCCACCTCCTGCTGCATCTGCGCACCGCGATCATGGGGAGAATTCAGTATAACCAATGACCGCACCAAATCTGGATGGTCCATAGCGACGCGTCGATTGATCATGCCGCCAATGGAAAATCCGACCAAATGGGCAGGGCCCATTTCGGTTTCCTCCAGCAGTCCAGCGATTTGATCCGCAAAGACTGACAGTTTGAGCGGGCGCTCTGCCGGGCAGCTCTTCCCATGTCCGTAAAGGTCATAGTTCAATACCCGGTAACGCGCGCAGATCGCTGGTAAATGGGCCTGCCACAGCGATGAACTCAGCCCCAACCCATGGATCAACACCAAAGGCGGTCCATCTTCGGGCCCGTCAAGCCAATAGGCCGTGCCATCAGCCGCTCTAAACACCGGCGGGATTGTCCACATCGCGGCCCATATCCCGTAGGTCATCATAGCGGTTGCCAATCCGGTGCAAGGGATGACCGCCAATGGAGGCGCCAAGCGCAATCAATATCTCATCGCCAGCAGGCGCATCGGGCACGGTGGTATGAATGGTTTGATAATGGCTGCGCATGCCGCCGTCATCTTTATGCATCAACGGGATCATCAAGGATGTGCCAGCGCCGCCTCGGGTATTGGTAAAAGCGAGATAGGATTTGGCATTGACCGCCTCGCGAAATTGATTGCCGAAATGCAGCGTATGCGTCATCGCTTGCGCGTGCTCAATCTCACCCCCCATGCCAACAATACTGGCTTTGCCGCAGCCCTCAATCTTATCCCCGCAAATCTCAAGCAACAGATCAGTCAACAGCTTGCCCAGCACCGGCCCGTGCTCTTGAATTTCTGGGCGCAGGTTCTCAACCCATCCCCGACCCAACCAAGGGTTTTTGACAATCGCCACGGCGCTCACCAATTTGGTTGGCACAGGCACGGCCTTGCCGCCCTCTTCATAGGTGGTTTGAACAAGTGTCAGCGTGCGGCGAATTTCGATACTCATTGCGAAGTCCTTTGGGTAAATTCTGGCATAACATGATCAATGAAGCTCTGGAGTGAGCGTTTTTGCTCCCTCATCCCCAATCCCATCGAGGCGTAATAAATAAAGGCATCTACGCCCAACGCCTCGTAGCGGCGCAGTTTTGCAATAACCTGTTCGGGCGATCCGAACATCAGGTTTTCTTCAAGCATTTCGGGGTCCACGCGGACATTGCCCTCCAATTCCTTAGCCGAGACCGCTTCGGGAAAGCCATTGTGCACCGCTCCTGTTTTGGTCATCAAATTGCCAAATCTGCCTAAAACGTCACGAATGGCATGCATAGCTGCGGCGCGATCTTTTGGAGTTTCATAGACTGCCGTGTGACGCATCATGGCGAATGTGCCATCCCAGCCATTGCCCGCAGTCTCAATCGCCTCATCAAGCTGGGCTTTGTACTTTTCGGCTTCAGAAAAGTCCATAGAAAACGGCCAAGACATGATATTGCAGTGATTGGCCACCGCATAGTCAAAGGTGATGGGCGAGCGGGCTGCAACCCACATCGGCACCTCGCCTTGCAGCGGCTTCGGACAGGATGTGGCTGAGGGAAATTGCCAATATGTCCCGTCATGAGTCACATCCCCCTGCCAAAGTTTGCGTATCAAAGGCAGCATTTCTTGCATATAGCGCCAGCTGTCACTTTGCGCCAATCCAGGCTTAATACGGTCAAACTCGCGTTGATAGGCACCAGAGCCCAGCCCTAAATCCAACCGTCCATTAGACAGGAGATCGACCATTGCCGCTTCACCGGCCAAATTGATCGGATGCCAATAGGCGGAATTAGCCACGCCACAGCCCAACCGGATACTATCAGTATGATCCGCCCACCAGGTCATGATTTGAAACGGATTAGGGGCGATAGTCATTTCAAGAGCGTGGTGCTCCGCCGCCCAGGCAATTTCAAATCCCGCTCGGTCAGCCATCTGCACCATTTCGAGCACATGATCGCGCACTTCGCGTATATCCGTCTCGGCGTCCATGCGTTCTAAATTTATCGCAATGTGAAACTTCATTTAATCACCGTGGTTGAAAAGGGTTGGCGATAGGATCATCGGACAGATTGACCCAGACGGTTTTGGCACGGGTGTAATCATACATAGCTTGCAGCCCAGCTTCCCGCCCATGGCCAGAGGTTTTCACCCCGCCAAATTCAGCAATCGGCGAAATCATTCTGTAAGTATTGACCCAAACCATCCCTGATTTCAGAGATTTGGCCAAACGCAATTGCCGGGCACCATCGCGGGTGAACAGCCCCGCAGCCAGCCCATGCTTGGTGTCATTGGCCATTGCCAAAACCTGGGCTTCCGTGCGAAACCTTTGGACGGCCAGCACCGGACCAAAGAGCTCCGTATCAACAATGGTCAGTTCTTGGCGCGGGCATTCGATGATGGTGGGTTCAAAGAATAGGCCCGGCCCAGCAAGACGGCGCCCACCATACAGGACCTTGCCGCCCTCCTCGATAGCAAGAGCCACTTGCCGCTCAATATGTTCAATCTGACCAAGAGTGCATAGCGGGCCCATTTCCGTCGCATCGGCCTGCGGATCTCCAATGACGATGCCCTGGGCGATGCTGAGCATACGCGCCAAGAAGTCATCTGCTATATCATCATGCAAGTAGAGCCGCGAACCCGCGACACAGGATTGACCACTGGCGGCAAATATCCCGGCAATCGCACCATTCACAGCGCTCTCGATATTGGCATCGTCAAAGACAATAATTGGGGATTTGCCTCCCAATTCCAAACTCACTTCCGCAAAATTTTCCGCAGAATTTTTGACCACCTGCGCCGCGGCCACCGGTCCACCCGTGAAAGCAACTCGGGCCACTTTCGAATGACGGGTTAATTCCCGACCACAAACTGCACCATGACCCGTAATGATATTGACCACACCGGGCGGGATACCAGCCTCAGCAATCAATTTCCCAAAAGCCAAAAGGGGCGCGCTGGCATGTTCTGATGCCTTCAGGACCATCGTATTGCCCGCAGCTAAGGCCGGTCCCAGCTTGGTGGCGGTGAGGAACATTTGGCTGTTCCAAGGGATCACCGCTGCGATGACCCCCAAAGGCTCTCGGTCGGTAAAAACAAACATTTCAGGCTTATCAATCGGCAATGTATCACCGCTGATCTTATCGGCCGCGCCCGCAAAGAAATGCAAATATTCGGCAATATAGGTGGCCTGCCATGCTGTTTCCTTAAACATTTTACCGGTATCGAGGGTCTCAATGCGCCCAATCTCTTCAGAATGGGCGGCCAAAAGATCTGCAAGCCGGGCCAAATGCTTGCCGCGCTGAGTGGGTGTCATCTCCCCCCAGGGACCCTCCAAAGCAGCCGCTGCCGCTTCCACCGCCCGGTTCACATCAGCATGGCTGGCCTCTGGAATAAGGGCCCAAGGCATCCCGGTCGACGGATCAATACACTCGAAGGCGGTTCCATCAGAGGCTGAGCACCACTGGCCATCAATCAGCATCTGCAACAATTCAAGTTCAGCCATCATCCCCTCCAACGCTTTGTCGCCAGGAGTCTAGCAGAGTTTCACAGCAAAAAGAGAGAATTGCGTCGCTTATCCTCATAAAAACCGACACAACGATAATTTTTTTAGGATGGGCTCACACCACGCAGGCGCTCTGATCTACGGCGCAGCAATTCCACCGTGGTCAAAAGCAAGATCGAGATGATGACCAAGATCGTCGCAACAGCCAAGATGGTGGGCGAAATTTGTTCTCGGATGCCGCTGAACATCTGCCGCGGGATCGTGCGTTGGCGCACATCCGCTAGTTGCAACACTGCCACGACCTCGTCAAAGCTGGTGATAAAGGCAAAAAGTGCTCCGGAAATTACCCCAGGAAGGATCAAGGGCATTTGCACCTTGAAGAAGGTGCGGATAGGCCCCGCGCCCATATTTGCACTTGCCCGGGTCAAGGATTGATCAAAGCCCGACAGGGTAGCCGTGACAGTGATGATCACAAATGGTGTGCCCAAAGCCGCATGTGCCAAAATGATTCCAAGGTAGGTTTTCGCCAGGCCCACACTAGAGAAAAAGAAAAATAGTCCCGATGCCGTGATAACCAAGGGCACAATCATCGGTGAAATCAGCAGGGCCATGATTGGCCGGCGCCACGGCATATCGCTAGAGGACAAACCAACGGCAGCCAGCGTGCCCAAAGCCGTTGAGATCATCGTCGCCCAGAAGCCAATGAAAAAGGAGTTGCGAATGGAGCGAATCCACTGCGCATTCGACCACATGTCACCCCACCAGCCGACAACCGCCGCCGGATCCACCATGCCATTTTGCAAAATATCGATATACCAGCGCATCGAATAGGCCAGTGGATCAAAACGCAACATCCCAGGGGTGAAACTGAAATATGGCTCTTGGTTAAAGCTCAATGGGATCAATACGAAAATAGGCATAATCAGGAATACAAAGATTATGCCGCAAATCACGCGAAAACTGTAGAACCAAAGTACTTGCCGCGCCGTGGCATAGGGCGGCAAGTTCAATCGATAGCGGCCTGAATCCAGCCAACAGGTCATGCCACCGGCAATGTAACCCACAATGGCCATCAATACACCGTAAGCAAAGCCAACCAATGCCGTCCCCACAGCGAAGAAGAATATCACACCCAGCCAAGCGGCCAAGCGGCCACGGTCACCGAGCCGGGTTATGGCAAAGGAAAATATTGCAAAGAGCACCGCAACAATGGCCAGAAAGGGCAGCATGAGCCCCGTATTGCCCTGGGCTGTCATCACACCGGCCAAGCCGCCAAAGCCGGCCAAAATTCCCACAGTGAATCCAAGCGAGGGCTTGGGTGGAATATAGCGATATTCACCTGTCATTGGTCTTACCCCAGTTTCATATTGTCGATGCCCACCACGCGGTCGTAGACCCAGAAGAGGAACATCACGAACACCAGCATTACCAGCCCTAGGGCCGCTGCAAGGTTCCAGTTCAATGATTTTCGCATGTGGAAATCAATGATGTTTGAGACCATCTGCCCATCTTGACCGCCAACCAAAGCCGGGGTGATATAATAGCCAATGGCCAGAATGAAGACCAACAAGGCCCCTGCCCCAATGCCCGGCACAGATTGCGGGAAATAGACGCGCCAAAAAGCTGTCCAATCCGTTGCACCCATGGACTTCGCCGCCCGAACATAGCTCGGAGGAATAGTTTTCATGACAGAAAATAACGGCAAGATCATGAAAGGAAGCAAAATATGGGTCATGGCAATCAATGTTCCAGTTTTGTTGTAGATCAAACTGAACCGATCCTCATCCGTCGCCAGACCAAATACCACAAAGAGGTCATTCATCACCCCTTGCGCTTGGAGCATGGCGATCCAAGCCGTGGTGCGCACCAGAAGCGACGTCCAAAACGGCAAAAGTACCAAAATCAAAAGCAGGTTTGACGTCCGCAGCGGCAAGGAGGCCATGAGAAATGCAATCGGATAACCGAGGATCAAACAAAATATCGTGACCAGAAAGGAAATTTCCAAGGTCTTGGCAAAAAGTTGCACATGGATTCGACGCTCTTCGCTTTGTCGCACTATTGATCCATCAGCCAGCATTTTTCTGTCCAAAGCCGCCGCAATATAGGCTGGCGTATAAACCCGGCTGGCAGTTTTCATAGCCTGCCAAGTTTCAATATCAGCCCAGTCTCTATCTTTCTCGATCAAAGCCTCCATAAAGGGGGGCTTCATTTTCTTGGCACTGCGCGCAGTCTTGGTAAACAGGCTACGGGTACCGCTCAGCTCACGATTTACCCGTGTAGCCACTTTGCCGATGGTTTTTTCTTTCTTCGCGACCACCAAGTCGGCCACCAAGGCCGCCGCCATCTCTTCGGTCGGCGCCGTGCTACCGTCCCAATCGGCCATGACCTCAGACGTGGCAGGCATAAGCGTCGCAAACCGTGCATCATAAACCGATTGCCGCAAGAAATCCAAAATCGGATAGACAAAAACCACAATGATAAACGCCAAAAGTGGAAGGGCCAGGCCAAAGGCTCGCGCACGGCTCCGAAACATCGATTGCGCCAATTTCCGCTTAAGGGGGGTACCATCTACCGCAAGAAGCGGTCCAGAGGAGTCCGTCATAAGTTCAAAGTCCTGAATAAATGGAAAGAATAGGGCGCCCAAAGGCGCCCCATCAAGATCAAATTAATTGATCAACCAAGCATTGAAACGTTCGTTAAGCTCATCTGCATTGTCTGCCCAAAACTCAAAGTCGTTTGGAATAGCTGTTGCCAAGTTGGCTGCAGCGGTTGGCATTTGAGGACCCATTTCTAGGTCA
>Ga0115564_10000148_pt1 | contig 69113 bp, 71 predicted proteins | sample COGITO_mtgs_1105_7_FD_88680 | JGI IMG/M metagenome (GOLD analysis project Ga0115564, IMG submission 88680) | Pelagic marine microbial communities from North Sea - COGITO_mtgs_110523 | ecosystem: Environmental > Aquatic > Marine > Epipelagic | place: Germany:Helgoland, sampling site Kabeltonne...
AAATGGTGCCCCCACACGGACTCGAACCGCGGACCTATTGATTACAAATCAATTGCTCTACCAGCTGAGCTATAGGGGCCGACGTCCAAGACGTCAGTGCCAGTTTCGCGAAGAGTGCGGCGTGGCGTGGGCGTTCTTTAGTGGATGCTGAAATGGGATGCAAGCATTCTGAACACGCATTTCAGTAAAAATTCTGATGTAGAAAAACAGCCACTGCGGCGGGTGGGGTGAGAGGCGGGATGCGCCTCTCAATCTCAAGGCCGGTCCCTGCCGAACTCTTGCAACAGGTTCTGTCATTTCAGCCATAGGAGAAGGGCGCGGCGACGCTTGTGAGGTTATTTTTGCGTTGTATCAACACCACTCAACAGGGTAGGCACAAGCGATCAAATCAGAAGGGCGCGTTCCGCCAAATGCAGATTATTATGCACACGGGTGTTCACTACACCGAACAGGACCGCCTGAATAAGGCTCTTTTGCGCAACAAGAGCGCATTGAGCGAGCGTGGGGTCGCAGTGCCGGGGCCGGGCAGCTACCGCAAGCTGGTGCGCGATACGCTGAACGCCATGAACAAAGGGCCCGCTGCGCCAAGAGCGCGGGAGGTTCTGCTGGATGTGATACTCGATGACATGTCTGCCGACCGGGTGATTCTGTCTGATCCAAATTTCTTTCGCACCCCCGGCACGGCTGTCCAGAAAGGCGAACTGTATCCTGCGTCACCCGTGCGCATGAAATACATGTCGAACCTCTTTCCCGAGGACGAGCTTGAGATATTCATAGGTCTGCGCAACCCCGCGACTTTGGTGCCGATTTTGCATAATGTGGCGATGGATAATTCGGATGCGGCGTTTTGGGGCGGGCGCACGGCTCATGATCTGCGCTGGTCCGAGATGATCGCCGCCATTCGGCAATCGGTGCCGCATATTCCGATCACCTTCTGGTGCTTTGAGGACCTGCCGTTGATCTGGTCACAGATCGTCCGGGAGATGGCCGGGATGGAGCATCATGAGGCGATCAATGGTGCGCATGATCTGTTATCCACTATCATGAGCAAGGAAGGGATGCAGCGGTTTCTGTCCTATCTTGAAGGGCATCCCGATCTCACAGAGATGCAGGTGCGCCGGGTCATCGCCGCATTTATGGATAAATTTGCGCTTGATGACGAGATTGAAGAAGAGATCGACATGCCCGGCTGGACCGAAGAGTTGGTTGACGATCTGACGGATCAATACGACGAAGACGTCTGGGCCATTCAGCGTATGCCCGGCGTCACGATGATCGCGCCCTAACCGAACGCGATATCGACACGTCCGAAGGGGCCAAAATCTGCGGCAAAGGCTGAGCCTGCGGGCGCTTCGAGTGGCCGGATGAACGACCCTGACAGCACCACATCGCCCGCAGACAGGCCGCGCCCGTAACCCGCCAAGCGCTGCACCAGCCAGACGATCCCCATCACCGGATCGTTCAATACGCCAGCGCCCAGACCCGTTTCCTCAACCACGCCGTCGCGCGCTACGATCGCGCCAACCCAACGCAGATCGAACGCCTTTGGGGCATGCCGCTTTGCGCCTAGCACGATGCCTGCGTTGGCGGCATTGTCTGAAACCGTGTCATAGATAATGCGTGGTTTGCCGGTTTCGGGATCTGCCCGCAGCACGCGGGTGTCCAGAATTTCGAGCGCTGGGGCGACGTACTCCGTGGCCGCAATCACATCGTCGCGGGTGATCTGCGCGCCTGCGAGGTCGGTCTTCATGATGAACGCGATTTCGGCCTCTATCCGGGGCTGGATGAACCGGCCCTTGGGCACAGTATCGCCGGTTTCAAACAGCATGTCCGACAGCAGAACACCGCTGTCCGGTGTGGTAATGTTCAACGCCTGCTGCATGGCGCGGCTTGTCAGGCCGATCTTCCAGCCGATCTGCGTCACACCTGTGGCGATCTTGGCCGCGACAAAGGCGTCTTGCACCGTGTAGGCATCATCCAGCGTCATGTCGGGATGTGCTAGGCTGATCAGGTCGCATTGGGTGCCGGTTTGCTCAGCCTGAAACAGCGGGATGGCGGCTGCTTTGGCCTGTGCGGGTGTCATTCGTCAACCACGCCGTTCACAAGGCTGCCGATACCGTCGGCGGCCACAACAATCTCGTCTCCGGGTTTCAGGAACTTTGGTGGATCAAAACGTGCGCCGGCACCCGTGGGTGTGCCGGTGATGATGATGTCGCCCGGAACCAGCGTTGTGAATGTCGAGATATAGGCAATCTCGCGCGCGACGGGGAACATCATCCGGCCTGTGCGGTCCTCTTGGCGCAGTTCGCCGTTGACGCGGGTTGAAAGGCTCACATCGAGAATTTGCGCATGGTCGGTGAAGGGGATCAGCCACGGGCCCATGGCACCCGAGCCGTCCCAGTTCTTGCCCTGTGTGACGTTAAATTTCGCATGGCGGACCCAGTCGCGGATTGTCCCTTCGTTGCACAAGGTCAGGGCGGCGATGTGTTCCAGCGCTTGGTCCTGCGGAATGCGGCGCCCGCCTTTGCCGATGATCACCGCAATCTCACCCTCGTAATCCAGCTGGTGCGATTCCGGGGGGCGGGTCAGGGGCGATCCGTGGCCAACAAAGCTGCGCGCAAAACGGGGGAACAGCGACATGTTGGATGGTGCGTCCTGACCGTCCTTGTATTCCGCATTCCGGTCGGGGAAATTCACACCAACGCAGATGATTTTTTCAGGGTTAGGCACAGGGATATCATAGCGAAAGCTGCCCGTCGGGTGGGTCAGCGGTGCGGCATCCGGCAGGTCCGTGAGCGGCCCCGCGGCAATCACATCGCGCAAGGTCGCCCACTGGGGATGCGCCGCACTCAGGTCGTGAAATCCTTGGTCCGTAAGCAGGCCCCAAAGCTGCGTGCCTTCTGCGGTAACGGTGCCGTAGCGCGGGGTCATGTTTTTATCCCTCGTGCGATCTCGACGATAACATCATAGGCCACATCGACATCCTCTTTGGTGCAGGTGAAGGCACCCGCCTGAAAGCGGATCACCAGCGCGCCATCGATGCGGGTTTGTGTGATGTAGATGCGCCCGTCATCGTTGATTTTATTGACCAGATCCTGATTCAGCGCATCCAGATCCGTGGCCCTGTCTGGCGCGTAGGCAAACGTGAACAGCGACATCATCGGCTCGGTCACGATCTTGAAATCCGGCAAAGCGCGCAGGCGGTCAGCCAATCCGACAGACCATGTGACATGGTTGCGGATCATCTCGCGCAGACCATCCAGACCATGCGCGCGGATCAGGAACCACAGCTTGAGGGCGCGAAACCGGCGACCCAGAGGCACCGACCATTCAGAATAGTTGATGATGCCGTCTGCACCATGGGTTTTCAGGTACTCGGGCTGGATCGCCAGTGTTTTCACCAAGGTCGCAGGATCGCGCAGGAAATGCGCGGTGCAATCAAACTGCGCCCCAAGCCATTTGTGCGGGTTCAAGACGATGCTGTCGGCGCGTGCCACACCTGCCCAAAGCACCTGATACTCAGGGCAGATCATTGCTGCACCAGCCCACGCCGCATCGACATGGGTGTAAAGGTTTTCGGCCTCTGCTACGTCCATAACCGCCGCAATATCATCGGTCGCGCCCGCAGACGTGCCACCTACGCATGTGATGATCCCCGCAGGCAAGAACCCCGCCGCGCGGTCCGCCGCAATTGCAGCCTTTAATGCCGCCACATCCATCGAACGGGTCGCCCCATGGGACGGGATGCGCACCAGATTGTCTTCCCCGATCCCCGAAATCCAGATCGCGCGGTCAATCGAGGAATGCACCTCGGAGGAACAGTAAATGCGCAAGGTCCGCTGGCCCGCAAGTCCTTTGGAATTGCCTGCCCATTCCAATGCCTTTTCACGCATGGTCAGCACGGCACATAACGTCGCGCCGCTTGCGCTGTCTTGGATCACGCCGGCAAACCCATTAGGCAAGCCAACCGCCTGACGCAGCCAGTCACAGGTGCGCGTTTCAAGTTCGGTGGCCGCTGGTGACGTTTGCCAAAGCATGCATTGTGCTGCGATTGCAGAGACATAGCTTTCGGCCAGTACCGACACAGGGGCCGCATTTGCGGGGAAATACGCGAAGAATCGCGGGTGCTGCCAATGGGTCATGCCGGGCATGATGGTGCTGTCCAGATCGGCGAGAATGTCGTCGATCGGTTCGGCGGTATCGGGTGCCGACAGGGGCAGGGCAGCCAGAATGTCGCCCGGTTTGGTCTGCGCGCGCACGGGTCGGTCGCGTAGATTTGCGTGGTAATCAGCGGCCCAATCGGCAGCGTCCTTGCCGCGCTTGCGGAACTCTTCCCAATTCATGGTGCAATAATCGGCTGTGCTTTGAGATCGCTCTCAACCACATCCGCTCCTTCAAAAGTTGACCCTTCCTCAAACCAGCTGCGCGGGGCAGGCGCGCCCCACAGTGTCTGGCGTTGCGGGTCTTTCAGATCCCATTTGATCGGTTCCTGATCTGGGTCGATGGTCTGGTAATCGGAACAGTAAATCTCGGTCCGGTGGCCGTCTTGGTCACGGATATAAAGGAAAAACGCATTCGAGATGCCGTGCCGTCCGGGGCCGCGTTCGATGTTGGTGACATAGCCTGTGGTGCTCATCAGATCGAGCAGGTCGATGATGTTCAATGGTGTCGGCACCCAGAATGCCAGATGGTGCAGGCGTGGTCCGGTGCCGTTGGTAAAGGCCACATCATGCACGCCGCCCTTGCGCTGCATCCACGCGGCCCAAGTCCGCCCGGTTTCCGCATCCGAGGTGTATTCCGTTACGCGAAACCCCATGTCGCCGTAAAAGGCAACCGCCCCGTCAACATCGCAACTGAAAAGGTTGAAATGGTCAATCCGCAGCGGTTTAACACCCTGATATAATTTGTATTTCTGATGAATGGACGGTAGGCGGTTCATCTGCGTATAGAACTCAAGCGGGACACCCCAAGGATCGCGGGTTTGCAGCACCCGGCCCATAAACGGGCGCTCGACCCAAGTGACAGGCAAGTTGCGCGCCGCGAACCAATGGGCTGCCTTGTCCAGCTCTGCCTCGTCCCAGACCTTGAACCCCAAATGCCCGACAGAAGGCGTGTCTGCGTGACGCAAGACCACACAATGATGCCCGCGCTCTTCCATGGCGCGCAGATAGATGGTGCGCGCGTCCTCGTGGGTGACTTGCAGCCCCAGCGTGTCCACATAAAAAGCCCGCGCCCACACCAAATCGGTGACACGCAACTCGACATGGCTCAGCCGGACAATATTGAACGGTGCATAGAGGTTCGGTTCAGGTATCGGCATTATCCCATCCCCAATTGTGTGATCTTGTGAGTACCGAGGGCGATGGCGATGTTTTTCTGTTCCATGTAGAAATCAAAGCTCCAATGCCCGCCGTCGCGTCCGATACCGCTGGCTTTGACGCCGCCAAACGGGGTTGGCAAGTGGCGGACATTCTCGGAATTGACCCAGATCATGCCCGCCTCCATTGCGTTTGAAAAGCGCAAAGCGCGGGTGATGTCGTTGGTCCAAAGATAGCCCGCCAGACCGTAAGCGACGTCGTTCGCGATGCTCAGGGCTTCGGCTTCATCCTCGAACGGGATCACGGTCAACACAGGGCCAAATATTTCCTCTTGGGCAATCGCCATGCCGCGGGTCGCGTTTGTGAATAGGGTCGGCTGCACAAAACAGCCCTGTTCGCCGTGCCGCGCGCCGCCTGCGGCGATTGTAGCGCCCTCGGCCTTGGCCACGTCAAAGTAAGACATGACCTTGTCCAGGTGGGTCTTGTGAATCAGCGGCCCAATTTCGGTTTTCGGATCAAGCGGGTGGCCGACTTTGATCTTGTTGACCCGTTTGACCAGCTTGGCCTGAAAATCGGCGGCAATGGATTTTTGCACCAACAGCCGCGAGGACGATGTGCAGCGTTCGCCGTTCAATGAATAGATCATAAAGATCGCCGCATCCAAGGCGCGGTCCAGATCGGCGTCGTCAAACACCACAACAGGGTTCTTGCCGCCCAACTCAAAATGCACGCGTTTCAGCGTGTCCGCCCCTTGTTTCATAATCGCAGAGCCGGTTTTGGTCTCTCCGACAAAGGCGATGGCCTTGATATCTGGATGTTCGGTCAGGCTGCGACCTGCGTCCTCGCCCATGCCGCTAACAAGGTTCAGCACACCCGCAGGCAATCCCGCATCATGGCAAATCTCGGCCAGCAGGCGCGCGGTCAGCGGCGAAAATTCCGCCGGTTTGTGGACCACAGTGCAGCCTGCCGCCAACGCGGGCGCGATTTTCCATGTGGACAGCATAAAAGGCGTGTTCCACGGGGTAATCACGCCGACAGGCCCCATGGGCGCGCGCGAGGTCACATTCATATGGGTCGGCGTCGGCAAGGATTGGCCATCGCGTGCGGCGGGCGCCATATCGGCGAAGAACCGGAAATTATCTGCGCCTCGCAGCGCGGCTTTGGACATGAACTTGTAGGCCTGGCCGGTGTCCCAGCATTCGCACAGGGCAATCTCGTCGGCACGTTCAACAATCAGGTCGGCAATCTTGTGCAGCAGCTTTTTGCGCGCCTCGCCGCCCAATGCGGCCCACGCCGGAAAGGCTTTCTTTGCAGCCTTTGCGGCGGCATCAATGTCGGCGGCATCCGACCGCGCCACATCCGCGATAAAACTGTCATCAACGGGGGAATGGGTGGCAAAGGTCGCGCCAGAGCGTGCAGGCAGGCTTTGCCCGTCAATCAGGTTCAGAATGCCGCCCTTGGCATGTTTGGCCAGCAAGGGCGCAAGAGCCTCGCGGTGGGTATCTAGGTCGCTCATGTATCGTCTCCCGGCAGGTAGCGGCGGATGGAACTGACCTTTGGTGAAAGCGCGGGGTCAATATCGCGCATTTCCATGGACAGCATAAATGAGGAAGTTTCCAGCAATGTCGCGCAAAACGCTTCGGCGGCGTCAAAGATGTGCTGGATTGCCGCTGCCTTGACCTCGGGCGTGCGGCCCGCGCGCAGGCGTACCGACAAGTCCAGATAGGCGTGATCAGGGTTGCCGTCCGCCATGACCACATGCGCGGCAGGCGTGGCGCGGATGCGCAGACCCGCCAGCGGGAAGACGCCGGTTTGCATCGCGGCGTCGCGCAGCAGGGTGCAAAATGCAAGGATATCCATGCGGTCTTCCAGATTGGGGGAATAGTCGATATGGAAATGTGGCATAACCGCTCCCAATGTGGTGCTTGCTTTGTTAAGTATATTTGGATATTTTGTCAATGACGAATGGCCCCCCCGAGTTGCGCCGCACCGACCGGTCCTTGCCGATTGCACTGCTGCGCGCGCGTGAAACGGTGATGGCGCCGATCCGGGTGATGTTGTCGAAAAGTGGCATATCAGAACAGAAATGGCGCGTGATCCGGGTGCTGGCCGAAGCGGGCCCGATGGAGCAAACGGCGCTGGCCGAACGCGCCTGTCTGCTGTTGCCCAGCCTGACGCGGATGTTGCGCGCGATGGAGGGCGAGGGCCTTTTGACCCGTGCTGCCGATGAAAACGACGGGCGCAAATCCATCGTCACGGTGACGGCCAAGGGGCGGCAAGTGATCACCGATCACGCTGCTGCCAGCCGTGCGATATTTCTGGAGCTGGAAAAACGGTTTGGTGCCAAGCGGCTGGAAACACTGCTGGATTTGCTTGAAGATTTGACCGATCACGATGAATCGTCACCGTCTCGGGGCTGACCCTTATGTCGGCCACCACGCCACGCCGGCCGGTTCTAACGTGCGCCCCTCCCACGTCACAGGGGTGGGCGCGTAGTTGAACGCAAAGCGGTGGCTGCCAGTATCGCGCAGGCGCAACCCTTCGGGCAACGTGACCAGATCAAGACCAGCTTGCATTCTTAAAGTAACCAATATCCGGTCCCATAAATCCGCATCAGGCCAGCCGCCAAGGTAATGCAGATGGCTTGCGCGGACCATGACGGCTGTGCCATCTGTGCCCGCCAAAGTGACCTCGGCTGTGCCCTCCAATGTCTCGGCCCAATGCACAACCGCGCCGCCGCCTGCAAGGGGGCGCGCCACACCCGGCGGCAGGCTTTCGACACGCACCACGCGTGTGTCCAGACCGGGCAGGTTGGGGCCCAACGGGATCGAAACGCTCAGCTCATCGGTCACCAGATTGCACCGTGGCCCGATCAGGCAAGGCGCTGTGCTGTCTGCCAACGCGCCGCGCAGATTGTCTGGCATCGTGGCAAGGCCGGGGACCAGTACCAGCTTGTATCCCGCCAAGTCCTGCACCGTGCCGGGCAGAATATCGACCGACACCCCCTTGCGGCGTAACGCGCGGTAGGCATCGAACACCAAACGGAAATAGTCAAAATCGGCCCCCTGCGGCAGTGTTTTCCACGCCCAGTCCGAGGCATAATCAAAGATCAAGGCAACCGGGGCCTGGGCATTCTCCAAGGTTGGCATCGCCGCCAGTTCTTCGGCCACTTGGCGCGTTTCAGCCAGCCCTTCGGCCGGCGCATCATCAGGGCGCAGTAATCCGGCGTGCATCTGTTCTTGGGCAAACGGGGCCTGCCGCCAGCGGAAATAACTGACCACTTCGGCCCCATGGGCAAACGCCTCCCATGACCACAGGCGCACCATGCCGGGCAGGGGCGCGGGGTTGTAGGGTGCCCAGTTCACCGGACCGGGCTGTTGCTCCATCACCCACCAACGCCCGTTGTTCATCGCGCGGTAGAGATCGTGGTGAAAGGCCTGCATGTCAGGATCACCCTGTTGCAGATAGAGCGCTTTATGGGCGGCGTCCGCTTCCAACCGGTCCGACAAAAAACCGATAGGGTAGCTGTCCCAAGACGTGATATCCAGATCAGCGGCTAGTTTGAAATGGTCAAACTCCAACACACGGCCCATGTAATTGTGGATCATCGGCGCATCGGTCAGGGGCCGCAAGGCGCGCACTTGGGCCGCGTTCCATGCAACGGTCTGATCTGACGCAAACCTGCGGAAGGCCAGCACATGGGCGGGGTTCGGTTCAGTCACCGTCAGGTTGGGCAGGCCGATATCATCAAATTGTACGTATTCCATCGACCAGAACACATTACCCCACGCGGTGTTGAGCGTATCAATGCTTTGATAGCGTTGCGCCAGCCAGTCGCGGAACGCGTCGCGCGCCGCATCCGAATAGCTGATCACAGTATCATGGCAGCCGTATTCATTGTCGATTTGCCATGCGTGGATGCGGGGATCGCGCCCATACCGCCGCCCCAAAACGCGGCACATATCGGCGGCGGCGTCGCGGTATCCGGCATGGCTGTGGCAATAGTGGCGGCGCGATCCGAACCCGCGCGCCCGGCCCGTCGCATCATGGGCCAGCATGTCGGGAAACCGCGCCAGCATCCAGCGCGGCGGGGTCGCGGACGGGGTGCCCAGCACGATTTTCAAGCCTGCCTCTGCCAACGCTGCAATGGCACGATCCAGCCAGCCAAAGTCGAACTGACCCGGTTGTGGTTCCAGACGCGACCACGCGAATTCACCGATACGCACCCATGTGATGCCTGCCTTGACCATGCGGGCGGCATCGCGGGGCCACATATCTTCGGGCCAGTGTTCGGGGTAGTAGCAAACCCCCAACGCGCGCTTCAAAGGATCACGCGCGGATCAGGCCGCCCTTTTGCCACGCCTTCGATACAGAAGGTCGCACCGTTCAGGGGCTGGGCCGCGAGTGTCCCGGCGCTCAACCCTTGGGTCGCTGACGTCACATAGAGGTCTGTGAAATCGGGACCACCGAAAGCGGGGCAGGAAGGTTGGGTCACAGGCACAGAAATACGCTGCAGTTGGGTGCCTGCAAGTGTGATCTGCAAAACGATCCCGGCCCCCCAACACGCCACCCAAAGGTTGCCATCCACGTCCGTAATCGCGCCATCAGGGTTCAGACCCGCCTCGCGCAGGTCAATCGCGACTCCGGGTGCACCGGTTGGCCATCCGGTGGCAGGGTCCAGTGCCACCTGCATGATCCGGCGGCTCATCGTATCAGAATAGTAGGCGCAGCTTTGATCCGGTGCGAAACAGATCGTGTTGCTGACGGTGATGCCGGTGAACAATGTGCGCAGTTCACCTTTGTAGTAACGGTAAATCGCACCTGCGTATTTCTTTGCGTTGATGCCCATTGTGCCGATCCAGAAACCACCCCAAGGGTCGGCCCGACCGTCATTGGAACGGGTCACGGGGTTATCTGCATCCAGATCACAAATCCTGTCCTTGCCACCCGTGTCTATGTCAAACCGCCACAGCGCGTCTTGCGAGGCGATGATCAGCGTCGTCTCATCTACCCAACCGGCAGCTGAAAAATGACGGTCAAAACGCCACTGCCGCGTCGCCCCGTCCTTGCGCGCATAAAGCGCCTTGCCGGTGATATCGAACCAGAAAAGTTCATCGCGCTGGGGGTGCCACAGCGGGCCTTCGCCCAAGGTGCAGATGGTTGGATCGAACGGGGTCATGCGATGGCCTCCTTGTAGGCCGCGACAATCTCGATGGCGCGGGCTTTGACCTCTGCTGCAGACAATCCCGGTTGATAAAGCGCCGATCCAATGCCGAACCCGTCCGCAGATGCCGCGATCCAGTCGCCGAAATTTGAGACGCCCGCACCGCCGACCGCATAGACCAGCGTGCCGGGGGGCAGAATAGCGCGCATCGCGGATAATCCGCCCGGACCAGCCATTGCGCCGGGAAACAGTTTGAGACCATCCGCACCGGCATCGAGGGCGGCAAAGGCTTCGGTCGGGGTGAACACCCCCGGCCAACTGTGCAACCTACGCACCTTGGTCTGGTGTATGACATCCACATTGCAATTGGGCGATACGATCAGCTTGCCGCCGACATCCGCCACCGCATCCACTTGGGCTGTGCTTAGCACGGTGCCCGCCCCGATCAGTGCCTCTGTCCCAAAGGCCCGCGCCAGTGCGCCAATACTCCCGAGCGGATCGGGCGAATTCAGCGGCACTTCGATTGTGGTAATGCCTGCGTCGATCAGTGCTTGGGCAATCGCGGGGGCCTCGGGCGGGGTCACACCGCGCAGAATGGCAATCAAGGGCAATTTCATACGGTATCTTTCATGTGGCGGTATGCGGCAGTGAGACCTGCAAGGGTCATCCTCGCGGCATCAGCGATGGTGGCAGCAGCGCCTTGGGTTTGCAGGGCGCGCCCGTAGTGTCGGGCAGTTTCGGCAGCCCCCAGAATGGCGATGTTGGTGCCCAGCCAATAGGGCTTGGATGCAGCCAGTTCCGCACCGATCAACAGGCCTGACAGCCGCGCACGCGAGGTGTCGGGGGCCGTGTTTTCCAACAAATCGCTGGCCCTGATTGAAAACAACCGCGCGGCCAGTTTTTCGGGCTTGGTCAAGGCTTCTTCCACAGCGTTGTCAAAGGCTTGGCTATCCCAGCCGTCGCTCTGAACCGAATGACGCAGAACCGATGCCTGCGACAATAACGCGAACATTTCACCAGTCATGTAGGTCTGAAAACTGATCACCTCACCCGCGCTCACTTGGACCCATTTGGTATGGGTGCCGGGCAGGCAGATCACGCCGTCCCAACCATCATTCAAGGCAAGAAAACCTGCGATCTGGGTCTCTTCGCCGCGCATGACGTCCGCAGGGGTGACCTGCCGCAGTCCGGGGATGATGTGGACGTCCAGTGCGGTATCATTGACCGGCGTCATCTGGCTGTTCAGTGGTGTGCAGGGCACGGCGCGGTAGGGCGCCTCGCACCAGCCTTGGCGCGAACCGACCATACCGCAAGCGACCACGGGCGTGCCGGGGGCGACGTGCCAGCCGTCGATCAGCGTGGCCAAAGCATCCGCATAACCGGCGCGCGTCAGCGTGCCCATACCCGCGGTGGAGTTTGCGGTGGCGAGGACTTCACCGCCGCGCATCGCCCAGCCGCGCAGATTGCTGGTGCCCCAGTCCAGTGCGATCCAGTCAGGCGCAATCATGTCACTCAATGTGCCGTTCATCCTGTCGTCACCACGCCGCCATCTACAACCATACATTGCCCCGTCATCATGCGGCTGGCATCCGAGGCAAGGAAAAGCGTCGCGTCCACAATGTCCTGCGGCACCAGATGGGTTTTCAGGCATTGCCGCTCCAGATGGGCTGCCAGTCCTTCGGGGGTTGCCCATTTATCCAGCTGCTTTTGCGTCAATACCCAGCCCGGTGCCAGCGCATTGCAGCGCACGCCGTCAGGCCCTAATTCGCGGGCCAGCGACCGTGTCATTGCGGTAATCGCACCGTTCGCCGCTGTGTAGGCAGGATAGCCGCCATTGCCCATCATATAGCTGATGGAACTGAAATTGATAATAGCGCCCGACCCGCGTTTTTGCATCTTGGCCGCGACCGCTTGGGCGGCAAAGAAATAGGCCTTGAGGTTGATCGCCAGCAGGTCGTCCCACATGTCGGGTGTGACTTCGGCGATGGTATGGCGTTTGTCATTTGCGGCGTTTGAAACCAGCACGTCAATGTCGCCGTGCATCTTGGCGGCTTGCGCAATGGTTGCTTGCAGCCGGGCGGTGTCTGTAATGTCACCTTGCAAAAACAACGGCTTGCGACCGTGCTTTAATGTCATTTCCTGAACAAAGGCATTTGCGTCCGAGCGTCCGATAAATGCAACCTTGGCCCCTTGCGCCATAAAACCATCGGTCAAAGCCGCTCCAATACCAGACCCGCCGCCGGTGATGTAGACGGATTTACCTTCGAGGTCGTGGAATGTGGCTGTTTTGGTCATGCTTGGGTTCTCATTTTCTGCAGGGGGGAGATTGGGGTCATATTCGGTGGCCTTCAAGAACCCAGATGGAGTCAGGAAAGCTCCATGGCAGGGTGACGCCGTGGTGCATCAAGGCTTGGCCGCTCATCGTGATGCTGCGCTCTTTGAGGGCAAGTGCCCCTCGTGACAAGCCCTTGGCCGACCCCCGGTTGCGCAGCCAGATTTCGTAGCGTGCCTGAGGGTCCAGACGGGTCAGGCGCAAGGGGCGCGGCGCGATCTGCGAAGAGTTGCGCGTTTTGCCTGCGAAGACGACGAAACGGCTGCCGTCAGCGGCCAATTGTTCTTCAGCAATCACGGCAGGATCTGATGCATCCAGCCGCAGGATGTCAGCGCTATACATCCAGTCGCGGTTGGTCTTCCACCAATCGGTGACATCGCGCAAGACTGTGGCCTCATGGTCGTCCAACTCGCGCGGGTCCATTTCAAACCCCATATGACGCTGGGCGGCAACCCATGCACGGAATTCAATATCGAGCGTGCGCCCCGATGTATGGCAATGGCGCGGACCGACATGGCTGCCGGTGACGGCTGCGGGCAGGAACAGCGCCGCGTTGTGCTGCATGCTCAGCCGTTCCAGCGCATCGTTGCTGTCAGACAGCCAGACCCTTTGCGTGCGGGTCAGGATGCCAAAGTCGATGCGCCCGCCGCCGGATGCGCAGCTTTCGATCTCCACTTGAGGAAAGTCGGCGCGCAACCGGTCGAGCAGAGCATAGGTGCCGTGGGTCTGGGCCGCGTCCGGCATGGGCAATACGCGGTTGTGGTCCCATTTGATGTAGTCGACGGGATGTGCGCGCAGCACGGTCGAGATACAATCGTAAAGATAGGCGCACACCTCTGGCAGGGCCATGTTCAGCACCATTTGCTGACGCCCGGGAATTTGGTCCACCGGCCCTAGAACCCAACCGGGACGGGCGCGATAGAGATCACTGTCAAGGTTGATCATTTCTGGCTCGAACCAAATGCCAAACGTCATGCCTTGCGCATGCACATGGTCAATCAGCGGGCCCAGCCCGTCAGGATATTTGCGCAGATCAACCTGCCAATCGCCCAGCGATGTGGTGTCATCGTCACGCTTGCCGAACCAGCCGTCGTCCAACACAAAACGTTCCGCGCCAAGAGCGGCGGCGCGTGTCGCGATGTCCTTGAGTTCGGGAATATCATGGTCGAAATAGATGGCTTCCCAGCAGTTGTAATGCACAGGCCTCGGGGTGTCCGGCTTGGCCCATGGCACCACGTTGTCGCGCAGGTGGCGTTGAAACGCGACCGCGCAGCCGTTCAGGCCGGTTGCGGAATAAGTGACGTAAAGAGGCGCTGTGACGAACACGTTTGCTGGGGCGTGTTCGGTTTCCGTGGCGTTGCCAAACTGGATTTGACGGCGGCCGTCCGGCAGTTCTTCGGCGACCATCCGGTGGCCACCGGACCAGCCATAATGAAAGGCATAGGCATTGCCACTGGTGTTTGTGGCACCTCGACAGGGAATGATCAGGCCCGGGAAATGGGCGTGATCGGTACGGCCCACACGGCTTTCACGCATGCGGATGCCAGCCGACCATGGTGTATGGTTGGGTTGAAATTCACCACACCAACGCCCCGAAAAGTCGATCATTTCATCGGCGGTTTGTGGTGCGGGCAGAACAGGCGCCGCCAGCCAGTGCATATGTATCAGGCGGTCCGATTTAACCTTCGCGGTCAGTGTTATGACACCTGTTTCAGGATGCAGCGCGATCTGCGCAATGTAGGTCAGGTGGTTGGTCTTGTCTTCACATGTCACAATCAGCGCGTGATCTTTTTGGTCCACATCGCACAAGCTGAATTCGGGAAGTAACGGCGTGCCCTGTGCATCGCGCAGTGACATGCCCGGCTGTCCGAGAAAACTGCCGGCGGCTTCCGGTGACAGCGACAGATCGGGGTTCTGGTCCAGCATGCCACCTGTAACGTCCAGCGTGCCAACTGCGGCCAGTTCGTTCAGGTCTTCGGACGGGGGTAGCGGCGGGCCCCAATAGATGACCTGCGGACAGCGCGCGTCATTCGAGGACAGTACCAGCGTTTGTTGGGGCCCGTCCAACCGCCACGTTTGTATCATTTTACTGCGCCTAATGTGAGGCCCGCGATAAAGTGTTTCTGCATCAGAAAGAACATTGCGACAGGGGGCAGTGCCGCCACGATGCTGCCTGCGCTCATCAAATGATACATGGCGCGGAATTGGCTGTTGAAGGCGGTGATGCCTGCGGTGACAGGCTGGCTCTCTGGTCCTTGGGTCAGGACCACAGCCCAAAAATAATCGTTCCAGATGAAGGTAAAGATCAGAACTGAAAGTGCTGCGAGGGCAGGCTTCATCAGGGGCAGGACCACATACCAGAAGATGCGGATTTCAGAGATGCCTTCGACGCGGGCCGCCTCGATCAACTCGAACGGCAGGGCGCGGATGAAGTTGCGCATGAAGAGCGTGCAGAAACCGGTTTGGAACGCGATGTGGAACAACACTAGCCCCGTCTTGGTGTTGTAAAGACCAAGGTCCAGCGTCAGGTCACGCACAGGGACCATCAGGATTTGGAACGGTACAAAGTTACCCGCCACGAACATGAAGAAAATCCAGATGTTCGCCTTGAACCGGTACACACCCAGCGCAAAACCCGCCATCGCAGACAATGTGACTGCACCGATCACCGTTGGCACGGTGATGAAGACAGAGTTCAGCAGATAGCGCGGCATGTCGGAGTTGAAGAACACCTGTCCGTAGTTCTCAAAGAAATCAAACGACGATGGCATGCCCCAATAGTTGGCATTGGTGAAATCCGCGGCGGGCTTGATCGAGAACACAGCGACTGCAATTAGGGGTAGCAACCAAGCGATCAGCGCGAGGGGCAGCACGATCTGGTATACCGTCTTGGCCGACGCGGGGCGTTTTTCGAGCGGAGTGGGGAACATTAGCGTTTCTCCTCACGGTACATCGACCACAGGAAGTAGGTGATAAACACCATCATGATGGCGAAGAGAACCACCGCGATGGCCGCACCATAGCCCATGCGGAACCCGTATTCGGAAAGGGCGACTTCGAACATGTAATAGGCCAACACGCGGCTTGATCCGAACGGCCCGCCGCCGGTCATGATCGAGATCAGGTCAAACGAGCGCAGCGCGCCGATGATTGTCACGACAAAGGCAATGAAGGTCGCAGGACGCAATTGCGGCAGCACCACATGCCACAGCATGCGCCAGCCTTTCGCACCGTCCAGGCGGCCCGCTTCGATCTGCTCGGGGTTCACGGCGTTCAGGCCTGTGAGATAGAGGATCATGCAATATGCGGTTTGTGGCCAGAGACCCGCAAGGATGATGCCGTAGGTGACCGTGTGTTCGTTGCCAAGGATGTTGACTGGGCCAAGGCCGACCCAGCCCAGCACCACATTCAGGATGCCGAATGCGGGGTCATAAAACCATGTGAACACAAGGCCGACGACAACTTGGGAGATTACGAACGGAAAGAAAAACAAGGATTTGTACAGGCGAATACCGGTCACTGTCTGGTTCAGGAACAGCGCGATGAACAGGCCCGCAGGGATCGCCAGCAAATACAGAACCAACCAGATCAGGTTGTTTTGCAGCGATGTATAGAACGCATCGCCGTCTTTGTATTCCCAATAGAGGTCTTCGTAATTGCGCAAGCCCACAAACTCTTTGGTGCCCAATCCGTCCCAGTCATACAGCGACAGGTTGAAGGACTGGAACACCGGCATGATCACGTAAAACGCAAAGAACAAAATGGCGGGGGCGAGGAAAAGCCACGGGGCCAGCGTCTGCTGATTGCGTTGCCAATAGCTGCGGTCAGTATCGGTGCGGGGCAGGGCGGCGTCAGACATGATCTATCCTCGGGTGGCGGTGCAATGCGCACCAGTCGGGGGATAAGGTGTAATGTGGTGATGTAGAAAAAAGGCGCGCGAAAAGACCCCGCGCGCCTTGGATAAGTTACTTGTAGATACGACCGCGTGCGCGTTCGAGCTTGGCAAGGATACGGTCCATCTCGTCTGGCTTGACCATGAACTCCTGAAAGCCTTCCATCGCAACTTTGGCCATTTCTGCGGGTGCGTCGCGGTCAAAGAACTGTGCAACACCGCCGGGGCTGTTTTTGGACAGCATCTCAAAGCCTTGGTTGAGGAACTTGTCGTCATCCACGGACGCCGATGCGTTGATCGGCAACTGGCCCAGCGCGTCGCCTGCGTTGATGATGGTCTGTTCCTCAGCAGACGCCATGTGGCGCAGGAAGGCGCGCGCGTTGTCCTTGTTCTGCGCATTGGATGGAATGTGGAACGTGTCCGTTGGCGCGTCCTCGGCCAGATCAACATTCGGGTTGATCGCCGGGAACTGGTAGAAATCCAGCTGATCATCCGTCAGGCCCGCCTCGCGCAGCGGTGCCACGGCAAAGTTACCCATCAGATAAGATGCCGCTTCGCCGTTGACCATAAAGGGCAGGGCTTCTTGCCAGCTGTAGGTCTGGTGGTTGGCGATAAAGCCGCCCATGTCGATCAGCTCTTTCCAGTTGCCAAAGGTCGCCTTGACCTCGTCTGATTCCCATGACGCATCGCCTTGCAGCAACTGCATGTGGAAATCAAAACCGTTGGTGCGCATGTTCAGGTAGTCGAACCAGCCGCCAGCAGTCCAAAGGAACTTGGTGCCGATGGTGTAACATGCACGGCCCGATGCGACGATCTTGGTGCAGTTGGCTTTCTCTTCGTCCCAGTTGGTCGGCTCCGACAGGCCCAGCTCTTCAAAGATGTCTTTGCGGTAGTAGACACCCCACTGGTAGTACGTATACGGCACGCCCCACTGCTTGCCATCGATGGTCATCGCGCCTTTGGTGGAGGCCAGATCATTGACGAACATGTCCTCTTCCCACAGGTCGCTGACGTCCTCGAACAGGCCCGCCTCAACATAAGGACGCATGCGTTTTGCCGCGTACCACGTGGCAACGTCTGGCGCATCAGCGGTCAGGAAATTGCGGATTTGCGTTTTGTACGCCTCACGGTCGATCACCGTGGTTTCGATGTTCAGATCAGGGTTCGCCTCACCAAAACGTGCAATCGACGCTTCCATCGCCGCGCGCGGGGCCGGGTTGGATGTGTCGAGGAAAATCTTCAGATCGCCAGACAGCTTTGCGTGGCCATCGGCCCAAGCCGCGCCCGCCAGCAGTGTCGTGCCTGCCAATGCGGCAAGCAAAGTGGTTTTGATAGATGTCATGTGAGTTCCTCCCAGAACCTTATTTGAGCAGTGGTTTAGTTCCATTATTCGGAACTGTGTTTTATATATTGAAAACTACACCGCACCCTGCCATCCTTGTCAAGTGGATTGAGCCCGAACCAGAGGTTGAGCCGCGATAGGGAGGAGCCTGCAATGTCCGGTGACGGCACCGTAGGAAAAGCAATGGATGTGTTGGATCAAGTGGCCGCTTTCGGCCGCCCCGTGCGCTTTCATGCGCTGTTGGCCGCCAGCCCGTTCCCCAAGGCGACGCTGTACCGATTCTTGCAAACCCTCACCAGTCAGCGGTTGCTTGAGTACGATCCCGAGAGCCAAACCTATTCTGTCGGCGTGCGTCTGGTCCGTCTGGCACATGCGGCATGGAACCAATCCAGCCTTGCGCCCATTGCACGGCCCCATCTGGATGATCTGAGCGCACGCATTGGCCTGACCGTACATCTGGCGCAACTCGACAATGGTCAGGTGCTTTATGTCGATAAACGCAACGCCTCCCAACCGGTCGAGATGTTCAGCGAGGCGGGCAAGGTCGGTCCGGCCTATTGCACGGGCGTGGGCAAGGCGATGCTGGCCTATCTGCCCGAACTGGAACGCAAGCGTGTCCTGACGCAGCAAAGCTACCACCGGTTTACACCCCATACCTACCCGGATGCCGCCGCACTCGAGGCCGAATTGAACAATATCGCCACACGCGGTCACGCCTATGACCGTGAAGAACACGAGCCGGGGATCATATGTATTGCCGTGCCGGTTCTTTCATCGCGCGGACGCGTTTTGGGGGGGCTTTCGATTACGGGGGCGACCAAGGATTTGGATTTTGCCTTGCTTGAGACGCTTACGCCTGCGCTGCATGCCACCGCGAATGCCATCGCGGCAGAAGTCGAAGCATGGCGTTTTCCCGGCCACCAACCCCAAACTGCCCTTCAGGGCCAGAGCAACCGTTAAAGGAACCCGAGCATGACAGGCGTAACACTGCAGGGCGCGATCAAACGCTATGGTGACGTGCAAGTGATCCACGGCATTGATTTGCACGTGGAAGACGGTGAATTCTGCGTCTTTGTCGGCCCCTCGGGCTGCGGTAAATCCACATTACTGCGGATGATTGCAGGGCTTGAGGAAACCACCGAAGGCACAATCAGCATCGGCACCCGTGACGTGACCCGCGCCGACCCGTCAGAGCGCGGCGTGGCGATGGTGTTCCAGACCTACGCGCTTTATCCGCATATGACGGTCGAACAGAACATGGGCTTTGGTCTGCGCATGAACGGGGTGCCAAAGGCCGAGATCGCCAAAAAAGTGGGGGCGGCCTCTGATATCCTCAAGCTTGACGATTATCTCAAACGCAAGCCCGCTAACCTGTCGGGCGGTCAACGCCAGCGCGTCGCCATTGGCCGCGCGATTGTGCGCGGGCCAGAGGTGTTCCTGTTTGATGAGCCGTTGTCGAACCTTGACGCCGAACTGCGCGTCGAGATGCGCGTCGAAATCGCGCGGCTGCACAAGGAAATCGGCGCTACGATGATCTATGTGACCCATGATCAGGTCGAGGCGATGACGCTGGCCGACAAGATCGTGGTGCTGCGTGCGGGCATCATCGAACAGGTCGGCGCACCCTTGGATCTGTACCGGAACCCCGACAACAAATTCGTCGCTGGCTTTATCGGTTCGCCCGCGATGAATTTCCTCAAGGGCACCACATTGGCGCGCGGGATTGCAGTGCCTGCGCTGAACCGGACCGTTGAGGTGGATGTCGCATTGCCGCCCGCAGGGACGGATGTGATCTTGGGCATTCGCCCCGAACATATCGAGGTCCGGCGCGGGCAGGGCGCGTTGCACGCGGAACTGTCAGAAGCGCTGGGCGGGGTTAGTTACCTGCACCTTGGCACCCACACGGACGAACGTATCATTGCCGAAGAGCGTGGCGATGAGCGTGCCAGCGAAGGCGATATCGTCGATATCACCTTTGAGCCGCGCCGCACGATGGTCTTTGACGCCACAACCGAATTGCGCATCCGTTAGAGCCGTAGCAACAGCTTTTCAGGCGATAGCAGCAATTTACCGAGTTAGTTTATATCTAAAATATTTTTGCTTGAAGCAGTTTTGGAATCCCCATACGCTGCGCTCAAAGTGACATCTTTGGAGGCGTGATATGAAAGCGATTTGTCTGGGCGGTGGTCCTGCGGGGCTGTACTTCGGGATTTCCACCAAGCTGCGCAACCCGGACGCCGAGGTGACTGTGCTTGAGCGTAACAAGCCCGATGATACCTTTGGCTGGGGTGTTGTGCTGTCTGATGAAACGCTCTCCAACCTTAAGGCAAACGACCCGGTTTCCGCCGCTGAAATCCGCAAGCATTTCGCGTATTGGGACGACATGGCCTTGATCTATAAAGGTCAGAAAACCATCAGTTCGGGTCATGGATTTTGTGGCATCGGGCGCAAGAAATTGCTGATGATCCTGCAGCAACGTGCGTTGGAATTGGGCGTCAAGATCGAGTTCGAGACCGAAGTGCTGTCGGCCTCTGCCTATCAAGCCGACTACGATCTGGTGGTCGCTTGTGACGGGTTGAATTCGAAAACCCGGCTTGAGTTTCAGGACACGTTCAAACCCGACATCGACGTGCGCAAATGCCAGTTCATCTGGCTGGGCACGCATCAGAAATTTGATGACGCCTTTACCTTCATATTCGAGAAGACCGACAAAGGCTGGCTGTGGGTGCACGCCTACCAGTTTGACGATGACACCGCGACGTTCATCGTGGAATGCAGCCAGACCACGTTCGATAACTTCGGGTTTGGTGAGAAGACCCAAGAGGAAACCATCGCGATCTGCGAAGAGGTGTTCAAGGACCACTTGGACGGTCATGCGCTGATGACCAATGCCAAACATATCCGTGGCTCTGCATGGATCAGGTTCCCCCGCGTTCTGTGCGAAACATGGCATCACGAGAATGTCGTGCTGCTGGGCGATGCTGCAGCGACCGCGCATTTTTCCATCGGTTCGGGATCAAAGCTGGCGATGGAATCGGCGATTTCACTGGCCGATCACGTGCATGCCGAAAAGGACATCACAAAGGCCTTTACCAAATACGAGGACGCCCGCCGTCTGGAAGTGCTGCGCTTGCAATCTGCAGCGCGCAATTCGCTTGAGTGGTTCGAGGACGTGGAGCGGTATCTTGATCTGGACCCGGTGCAATTGAACTATTCCATGCTGACGCGGTCGCAACGGATCAGCCACGAAAATCTGCGTGAACGCGACCCAAAATGGCTCGAAGGGGCAGAGCGGTGGTTCATGGAGCAAGCCGGTGCTGGCGCGAACGGGCCTGTCCGTGCGCCGATGTTTGCACCGTTCCAATTGCGGGATATGAAACTTGAGAACCGCGTCGTTGTATCTCCGATGGCGCAATACAAAGCTGTCGATGGTGCGCCAACCGATTGGCACCTGATCCATTACGGCGAACGCGCCAAGGGCGGCGCAGGGTTGGTCTATACCGAAATGACCTGCGTCTCGGCGGACGGGCGCATCACGCCGGGCTGTCCGGGCCTTTATGCGTCCGAACATCAGGCCGCGTGGACACGCCTGACGACTTTCGTGCACGCCGAAACGGAGGCGAAAATCTGCTGCCAGATCGGTCATGCGGGGCGCAAAGGATCAACGCGCGTCGGCTGGGAAGGCATGGACAGGCCTTTGACAGAGGGCAATTGGGACATCTATTCCGCCTCTGCGATCCCTTGGTCAGACGAAAACGCCGTGCCCATTGCGGCCACCCGCAGCGATATGGACCGCATCCGCGATGAATTCGTCGCGGCGACCGAAATGGCGCAAGCGTCCGGTTTCGACATGATCGAACTGCATGCGGCGCATGGCTACTTCATCTCGTCCTTCATCTCGCCGCTGTCGAACACCCGCGATGATAACTACGGCGGCAGCCTCGAAAACCGGATGCGCTATCCCTTGGAAGTGTTCACGGCGATGCGGGCCGTCTGGCCCAAAGAAAAGCCGATGTCGGTCCGTATCTCGGCATCCGACTGGGCCGGTGATGATGGCGTCACACCCGAAGAGGCGGTGCAGATCGCCGTGATGTTCGAGGCCGCAGGCGCGGATATCATCGACGTGTCAGCCGGTCAGACATCTACCCAAGGCAAACCCGTTTATGGCCGCATGTTCCAGACGCCATTTTCGGACCGCATCCGCAATGATGGCGGGATCAAAACCATGGCTGTGGGCAACATCTACGAGGCAGACCACGTCAATTCGATCCTGATGGCAGGGCGCGCCGATCTGGTCTGCCTTGCGCGTCCACACCTGACCGATCCCTATTGGACGTTGCGTGAGGGGGCCGCAATTGGCGACCGGCATGCAAAATGGCCGTTGCCCTATGAGGCAGGACGCGATCAGATGTGGCGATTGGCGGATAAAGCCGCAGAAATGGAGAACGTATGAGACAAGGTGTCGGCCCAAAGGGGCGCAGGAATGTACTGGTAACAGGGGGAGGGTCCGGCATCGGGCGCGCGGTGGCGCAGGACTTTTTGGCCAATGGCGATGACGTCACCATTGCAGGGCGACGCATGGATGCGCTGGAAGAAACTTCAGGCGGCAAGATGCGCTGCCTTGCTGTCGACATCACCGATGAGGCCGCCGTCAAATCCATGTTCGACCGCCCCTACGACGTGGTCGTCGCGAATGCGGGTGCGGGTCACGGGATGCCGGTCAAGGAAATGCCGCTTGAGTTGTTCAACGATACGGTTGCGGTCAACCTGACAGGTGTCTTCCTGACGTTCCGCGAGGCGCTGCAAGAGATGCCCGGCGGCGGGCGGTTGATCGCGATGGCGTCTATCGCAAGCCTCAAGGGGGGCGGCGGTCTTGCCGCTTATGCGGCGGCCAAGCATGGCGTGCTGGGGTTGGTGCGTTCATTGGCTATTGAAGTGGCAAAATCCGGTATCACCTGCAATGCGGTCTGCCCTGGTTTTGTCGACACAGCCATGGCGGACGGTGCGGTGCGCAACGTGATGAAACGGATGGATATTGACCGTGTGACGGCCGAAAAGATGCTGGTGTCAAACAACCCGATGCGCCGGATGATCACCTGCGACGAAGTCGTGGCTGCGGTGAAATTCCTCGCCTCGCCAGAAGCCTCGATGATCAACGGCCACGATTTGGTCGTTTCTGGCGGCGAGATATGACAGCGGCCAAAGACCGCGTGCGGCTGTGGCTTCGGCTGCTCAAAGTCGTGCGCGGCATTGAAACGGAACTGCGCGACAAGTTGCGCAGGGACCACGGCACGACATTGCCCCGCTTTGACGTGATGTCAGCCCTGTCGCGGCACCCCGATGGCCTGAAGATGAGCCAGCTGTCAGGCGTTTTGCGCGTCTCTAACGGCAATGTAACGGGCATCGCGGACCGGCTGAGCGATGAGGGGTTGGTGGAGCGCGTCCCAGTGCAGAACGACCGGCGCGCCATCGTTTTGCGGCTGACCACCGCGGGGCACGCGGAATTTGCCACCCAAGCCCGTGCCCATGAAGCGTGGATCAACGAAATGCTGCGCGACGTGACCCCCGAAGAGGCACGCGCAATGGCCGCACGGCTGCACGCCTTTGCGGCCGCAACAGAAAATACCCAAAAGGAAGACGCCCATGCGCAGTGATGTGAAACATTTTCTATGCGAGATCAAAGACGGTATCGCGACGGTCCGGTTGGACCGGCCTGACCGCAAGAACCCGCTTACCTTCGACAGTTACGCGGAATTGCGCGACTGGTTCCGTGATCTGGTCTATGCAGATGATGTGGATGTGGTGATCTTTGCCTCGAACGGGGGCAACTTTAGCTCTGGCGGGGATGTCCATGATATCATTGGACCTTTGACCCGCATGAACATGAAAGAACTGCTACGCTTTACCCGCATGACCGGTGATCTGGTCAAGGCGATTGTGAACTGTGGCAAGCCGGTCATCGCGGCAATCGACGGAATTTGTGTGGGTGCCGGCGCTATTATTGCGATGGCATCGGATTTGCGTATTGCCACACCCGAAGCAAAGACGGCGTTTCTGTTCACCCGCGTTGGTCTGGCGGGCTGTGATATGGGCGCTTGCGCTATTTTGCCCCGCATCATCGGACAGACGCGTGCGGCAGAATTGCTATACACGGGTAGGTCGATGTCCGCCGAGGAAGGCGAACGGTGGGGCTTCTTCAACCGGTTGGTTCCAGCAGCCGAGTTGGACGCGGATGCATTGACGCTGGCCACGCAAATTCAGGCGGGGCCGAATTTCGCGCATATGATGACCAAAACGATGTTGGCGCAGGAATGGTCGATGTCGATCGAGCAAGCGATCGAGGCCGAAGCCCAAGCGCAGGCCATTTGCATGCAAACCGGCGATTTCGAGCGGGCGTATAAGGCGTTTGTGGCCAAAGAACGACCTGTGTTTGAAGGGGATTGAACGCAGGCGCTGAGGTCACGGGGATAGGGTTGATTTCAGTATTTTGGCGAAAAGAACTGAAAGTGGGGACAGATGGCAGACCGGAGTTTTTTGACGTGGCCGTTCTTTGAGGACAAGCATCGGGCGCTGGCGGATGCGCTTGATGCGTGGTGCGCGGCGCATTTGGCTGCTGTGGATCACAGCGATACCGACGCGGCCTGTCGGTCCCTGGTGCGTCTGCTGGGTGAGGGCGGTTGGCTGCGCCATTCGGGCGCGGAAGCAGGTGAGACGCTTGATGTGCGGTCACTGTGTTTGATCCGGGAAACTTTGGCGCGTCATGACGGGTTGGCTGATTTTGCCTTTGCGATGCAAGGGCTTGGCACGGGTGCGATATCACTATTCGGTTCCGCGCAGCAGCAGGCGGAATGGCTGCCGAGGACCCGGTCGGGTACTGCGATTTCGGCATTTGCGTTGACGGAGCCGCAGTCAGGGTCCGATGTTGCAGCATCGACCATGACAGCGGATGCTGATGGCAACGGGTTCGTGTTGAACGGACGTAAGACATGGATATCAAACGGTGGCATCGCAGATGTTTATACGGTGTTTGCGCGAACGGGCGACGCGCCGGGTGCCAAGGGGCTATCTGCGTTTGTTGTGCCGGCTGACAGTCCCGGTTTGAAGGTCGAAGAGCGGCTTGAAACCATTGCGCCGCACCCTTTGGCGACGTTGCATTTTGATCAGGTGCGCGTACCTGGTTCTGCCTTGATCGGTGAAACGGGCCGTGGTTTTGGCATTGCAATGTCGGTGCTGGATGTGTTCCGCTCAACCGTTGCGGCGGCTGCATTGGGGTTTGCCCGGCGCGCGCTGGACGAGGCGCTTGACCGGGTGACAAGCCGGACCGTGCAAGGCGCGCCGCTTGCGGATTTGCAGATGGTTCAGGGGCATATTGCAGATATGGCGGTGGATGTGGATGCGAGTGCCTTGCTGGTTTACCGGGCGGCATGGGCCAAGGATGCAGGCGCACCGCGCGTCACGCGCGAGGCCGCGATGGCAAAGCTGTTTGCCACGGATCATGCACAGAGCGTCATTGATAAAGCGGTTCAATTGCACGGTGGCGATGGGGTCCGGCACGGACAGATGGTTGAGAGCCTGTACCGCGAAATCCGTGCCTTGCGGATCTACGAGGGCGCATCGGATGTTCAACGGGTTGTGATTGCCCGTCAGACAATCGGGTCAAGATCATGAAACTGAACCCGTCCGCGCATGAAGATACCTATAGCCGTGACAATCTGCCAGACATGGATTTATGGCCTGATTTTCTGCTGGATGGATTTGACTATCCGCATCACCTGAATGTCGGTGTGGAACTTACTGATATCATGGTGGAAAGAGGGTTCGGGGATCGCACGGCGCTGATCGGAAACGGGCGCAGGCGAACCTATAAAGAACTTACCGACTGGACCAACAAACTGGCGCGAACTTTGGTTGAAGACCTTGGTGTAAAGCCGGGAAATCGTGTTCTTATTCGGTCTGCGAACAATCCCGCAATGGTCGCGTGCTGGCTGGCCGCGACAAAAGCTGGTGCTGTGGTTGTGAACACAATGCCGATGTTGCGCGCAGGTGAGTTAACCACGATTGTTGACAAGGCCGAAATTTCCCATGCGCTGTGTGATACCCGCCTGATGGACGAGATGACCGCCTGCGCCAAGGGCTCAAAATTCCTCAAGACCGTCGTGGGCTTTGATGGCACGTCGAACCACGATGCGGAACTGGACCGGTTGGCGTTGGAAAAACCTGTGCAATTTGAGGCGGTACAGACGTCGCAAGACGATGTTGCATTGCTGGGATTTACATCAGGAACAACTGGTAAGCCCAAGGCAACAATGCATTTTCACCGCGATCTACTGATTATTGCAGATGGGTATGCGCGTGAGGTTCTGGGCGTGAAGCCAGATGATGTTTTCGTGGGTTCACCGCCATTGGCGTTCACATTCGGTCTTGGCGGCCTTGCTATATTTCCGCTGCGGTTTGGTGCAGCTGCAACTTTGCTGGAGGCCGCCAGCCCGCCAAATATGATTGAGATCATTGAGAAATTTAAGGCGACTGTGTGCTTCACTGCTCCAACAGCTTATCGCGCGATGCTGCAGGCAATGGATGCGGGCGCGGACCTGTCGTCATTGCGTGCGGCTGTCAGCGCGGGTGAAACGTTGCCTGCGCCAGTGTATCATGATTGGCAGGCGAAGACCGGCAAGCCGATGCTGGACGGTATTGGCGCAACCGAGATGCTTCATATCTTTATCTCAAACCGGTTTGATGATCACAGAGCGGCCTGCACGGGGAAGCCGGTTACAGGCTATCAAGCTAAAATCATTGATGAAAACGGGGATGAGGTGCCGCGTGGAACCGTGGGCCGTCTGGCTGTGCGTGGTCCGACCGGATGCCGCTATCTAGCAGATGCGCGGCAGGCCGATTATGTGCGTGACGGTTGGAATATTACCGGCGACAGCTTTGTGATGGACGATGATGACTATCTGCATTTTGCCGCGCGCAATGATGATATGATCGTCTCGGCCGGATATAATATCGCTGGACCAGAGGTGGAAGCCGCGCTGTTGAGCCATCCGTTGGTCAGCGAATGCGCGGTCGTTGGTGCCCCTGATGAGGCGCGCGGGATGATCGTCCAAGCGCATGTGGTTCTGATAGAAGGAGCCGATAAAAATGATATTACAATCAAAGCACTGGAGGATCATGTTAAAGCTGTGATAGCCCCCTACAAATACCCTCGGGATGTAAGGTTTATTGATACGCTGCCAAAGACAGCGACTGGCAAGATTCAGCGCTTTGCATTGCGGAAACCGTCATGAGCACATTTGACGAAGCTTCTGCCGGGGCGAAAATGGATTTCGCCAAAGACATGTCATATGGCGATTATCTGGGGTTGGACGCCATCTTGAATGCGCAACATCCCCTCAGCACCGCGCATGATGAAATGTTGTTTATCGTGCAGCACCAAACTTCCGAGTTGTGGATGCGGTTGGCCATTCACGAATTGCAGGCGGCACGCAGTGCGATGTTGCAAGACGATTTACAGCCTGCTTTCAAGATGTTGACCCGCGTTGCACGGATATTCGAGCAGTTGAATTCGGCGTGGGATGTGCTGCGTACGATGACGCCCAGCGAATACACCGGGTTTCGGCCCTCGCTTGGCAATTCATCGGGATTTCAGTCGCATCAATACCGGCTGGTGGAATATCTGCTGGGCAACCGGATCGGCGCCCTAATGAAACTGCATGAACATAAACCGATTGCTTTCAAGGCATTGAGTGATGAGTTGAACCAGCCAAGTCTCTATCAGGTTGCCATTGATGTGACCTGCAAGCGGCTGGGAATTGACAGTTTGGCAGGTGTACCAAGCACGGGCGATTGGCAGGCTGAACCAGCCGTGCAGGACATGTGGCAAAAGGTATATGAAGATCCGTCAACCCATTGGGAATTATACGAATTGGCGGAAAAGCTGGTGGATCTGGAGGATTATTTCCGGCGCTGGCGGTTCAATCATGTCACCACCGTTGAGCGGATCATCGGCTTCAAACGTGGCACTGGCGGCACTGCAGGGGTTGCTTACTTGCGCAAAATGCTTGAGGTCGAACTGTTCCCCGAATTGTGGCATGTCAGAGGAGTGTTGTAATGGCTAATATATTGAAAAAAGAGTGCTTTATCCTGCCGGAAGGCATTATCTATCTGGATGGTAATTCGCTGGGTCCGATGCCCGTTGATGTGCCTGCACGCGTTGCCAGTGTCATGAACGAAGAATGGGCGCAGATGTTGATCCGGGGCTGGAACAAGGCCGGGTGGATGGCGATGCCCGGCGATGTGGGCACTGCGGTCGGCCGTTTGATCGGTGCGCCCGCGGGAAGTGTGGTGATGGGCGACACGCTGTCGATCAAAGTCTATCAGGCGCTGGCCTCTGCGGTGAAAATGCGCCCCGACCGCCGCGTGATCCTGAGCGATACAGGGAATTTCCCAAGCGATCTTTACATGGCCGAAGGTTTGGTCGGGTTGCTGGGGCAGGGATATACGTTGCGCACTGTCGCGCCAGAAGATGTTGCGGGGGCAATTGGCGATGACATTGCCGTGGTCATGCTGACAGAAGTTGATTACCGCACAGGCCGCATGCACGACATGAAAGCGATCACTGAAATGGCCCATGCGTCCGGTGCAGTGATGCTGTGGGATCTGGCGCATTCGGCGGGCGCGCTGCCGGTTGATCTGACGGCGGCCAATTGTGAATTTGCTGTGGGGTGTACGTATAAATACCTCAACGGCGGGCCGGGTGCGCCTGCGTTCATCTATGTGCGTCCCGATCTGGTGGATACGGTTGAACCCGCGCTTGCCGGTTGGCTGGGGCACCGCGCACCGTTTGATTTTGACCTGAATTACAAGGCGGGGCACGGCATTGACCGGATGCGCGTGGGCACGCCGCCGGTGTTGCAGATGGCCGCACTGCAAGAGGCGATGAAGCTTTGGGAAGATGTCGATATGGCAGACCTGCGCGCCGCCTCCATCGCGCTGCAGGAACAGTTTATCCAAGAGGTCGAGGCGCAGGTGCCGCAGCTGACCTTGGCCAGCCCGCGTGACCCGCATCAGCGCGGATCGCAGGTGTCGTTCCGTTTTGAACACGGTTATGCCGCGATGCAGGCTGTCATCGACAAGGGTGTGATTGGTGATTTCCGTGCGCCTGATATTATGCGGTTCGGTTTTACGCCGCTTTATCTGGACGCGGGCGATGTGACAGCAGCGGTTACGATCATCGCCGATGTCATGAACGGCAACCTGTGGGACGATGATGCCTATAAGGTGCGCAACGCAGTTACCTGACGCAAGTCAACCGCGCTTGAGCGCCGCGCCTACGGATGTGGTAAGCGCAAAGAGACCGGCGGCGATGGCAACGACGCTGGGCCCGGTTGGTGTGTCGAAAGCAAATGAAACGGCCAGCCCGCTCAGGGCGGAAACAGCGCCCACGGCGATGGCTGCAAGGGCCATAGTTTCGGGTGTGCGGGTAAGGGGCCGCGCAGCTGCTGCGGGGATGATCAGCATCGCAGCAATTAACAGCGCGCCGACGACCTTGATCGCAACCGCGACAGTAATCGCCAGGGCAAGGGTCAGGACAAGGTTTTCGCGGCGCGGATGTCCGCCCGATGCTGTGGATAAATCGGGGCTAAGCGTTGCGGTCAGCAATGGTTGCCAACGCCAGACCAACAGCGCACCCACGCAGGCCGCCCCGATCCAGATCACGGCCAGATCACTGCGGGTGACGGCCAGTATTTCACCGAACAGATAGGCAGACAGGTCCACACTGCGCCCCGGCAACAATGAAACCGCGACCAGACCCAAAGCAAGCGCCGCATGCGCCAACACGCCCAAAAGCGCATCAGCGCTGACGTGACGTTCAGACAGGCCACTAAAGATCAGCGCCATCACCAACGCAACGATCAGCACGCCCGCCACAATCGGCAGGTCCGTGGCCAGCGCCAAAGCCACCCCCAAAAGTGCGGCGTGCGAAGTCGCGTCGCCGAAATACGCCATCCGCCGCCAGACAACGAAACAGCCCAGCGGGGCTGCGGCAAGTGCGACGCCAAGCCCTGCAAGGGCAGCACGGAATATGAAATCATCAAGCATCATGAATGCTCATGCTCATGGTGGTGATCGTGGTTATGGTCGTGCCGGTAAAGGGCCAATGCGCCCTTGGTTCCACTGCCGAAAAGGGCTCGATATTCGGGTGCATCTGCCACAATCTCGGGGGTGCCTTCGCAACAGACATGCCCGTTCAGGCACAACACACGGTCGCTGGCGGCCATCACGACATGCAAATCGTGGCTGACCATCAAAACGGCAAGCCCCATATCGCGGCGCACGTCTTCGATCTGGCGGTAAAAGGCTGCGGCACCGGGTTGATCAAGACCTTGGGTGGCCTCATCAAGGATCAGAATATCGGGCGTGTTCAACAGCGCGCGCGCCAGCAAAACCCGCTGGAATTGCCCCCCCGACAGCGCAGACATCTGGCGGTTGCTCAGATCTGGAACGCCCGCTTTTTCAAGCGCCATCGCGATGGTTGCCGCGCTTTGGCGCAGGGGCAGGTTCAAGAAGCGGTGCACCGTCAGCGGCAAGGTCGCGTCAATCTGCAGCTTTTGCGGGACATAGCCGATCTTGAGGCCCGCTTGGCGGATTACCTCGCCCGAGGCAGGCTTTAGCGCGCCAATCAGCGCGCGCAGCAGGCTTGATTTACCCGACCCGTTCGGGCCGACAATGGTAACAATCTCGCCGCGTGCGATGGAAAAATCCACGTCGTGCAGGACCGTCTGTCCATTATACCGCAAGGTCAGGTCGCGGGTGGTGATCAGGCTCAAGGGGTGGTTCCTTTTGCTTTCGTGTCAGTCTGGCAATCGGGACACAGGCCCTCTGCTTCGACCACCGTGCGTTCTATCACGAAACCGGCGGCGCGCGCGGCGTCATCCAAGCGGCCTTGGGCAGGGGCGGTATCGGCTTCGGCCACGGATTTGCAGGCGCGGCAGATCAGGAAGGCCGGTGTGTGATCGGCCCCCAGATGCGCGCAGGCAATATAGGCGTTCAGCGCTTCGACCTTGTGGGCAAATCCCGCTTTGACCAGAAAATCCAACGCGCGGTAGGCAACAGGGGGCTGCGCGCCCAGACCCTCATCAGACAGGACGCCTAGAATGTCATAGGCACCAAGGGCGCGGTGTTCAGCCAATAAAATCTCCAGCGTGCGGCGGCGCACCGGCGTCATGCGCAAGCCCAAAGCAGCGCAGTGCGCTTGGGCTTTGGACAATGCGCTATCGACGCAGGCGCTGTGGTCGTGGGGTTGAAAACCGATGGCGGGCATGGGGGAAACTCCATTTTATGTCTTGATATGTTATAACATACATCGTAGCAAGCGTAATACTATAACATAAATGGAGCCTACCGATGCGCCGCCTGCTGAGTCTTTTGATGTTTTGTGCTGTCCCTGCCGCCGCTGATGTGCCGCGTGTCGCGACCGATATTGCGCCGATACACGGTCTGGTGTCGCGTGTAATGGAAGGGGTCGGCACGCCGACGCTGGTTGTGCCTGCGGGCGCGTCTCCGCACGATCATGCGATGCGCCCCTCAGAGGGGCGCGGATTGGGGCAGGCGGATCTGGTTGTCTGGGTCGGTCACGGGCTAACCCCCTGGCTGGAAGGGCCGATTGACAGCTTGTCAGGTTCTGCACAGGTGATTGAATTGATGGATGTGCCGGGCGCGAAACTGCTGGAAATGCGCGAAGGCGGGGTGTTTGAGGGGCATGACCACGGACATGATCACGGACATGGGCATGAAGGCAAGGAAGCCACGGACCCGCACCTTTGGCTGGACCCTGTCAACGCGCAGCTATGGCTGGGGGTAATCGCACAAGAACTCGGCACGCTCGATGCCGAGAACGCAGACACATATCAGAGCAATGCGCGCGCAGGCGTGGCGGAAATTGAGGCGGCAAGCGTGCAGATTGCAGATGCGTTGGCCCCCCTGAAAGACAGGCGTTTCGTGGTTTTGCACGACGGGTTCCACTATTTCGAGGCGCGTTTCGGGATCGAAGCGACCGCAGCAGTCAGCGCAAGCGATGCCGATGCCCCCGGCGCCGCTCGCGTATCTGACCTGCGCGAGCACCTGCGCGAAGCCGGTATTGATTGCGCTTTTTCCGAGCCGCAAATGGACGCCCGCTTGCTTGCCACAGTGACCGAAGGACTTTCAGTCAAGTCGGGCGTGATCGACCCCTTGGGCGCAGATATTCCATTGGGTGCAGGGCATTACACGGCTTTGTTAATGTCAATTTCCGCCAGCTTGCAAGACTGTCTTACCCCTTGATGTCCAGACCGTCACGCGCGAAGCAATGCCATCCTTTGCGGGATGGCATTGAACGTTTAAGCGCGCCGCTGTCCAGTGGCATAGCAGATTTCACTCACGCTCAACGAATTCCGAAATCAGATGCGGTATATGTTTGCGGAACGGAAAGAAGCCTTTGGTCGCAAGCGGCCAGCTTTGGGTGTCAAGCGGGCGGCGATCCAGATGCAAGGGGGGCGCATCTGGCAAGGTGATGTATGCCGCGAGCACCGCTTGGGTTGGACCGACCGGCGCGTAAGGCGTGACGATCTGTTCAACGCCCGCGCCAACCGCCCAATCGCGCAGGTCTTGGGCGGTTTTCAAGTTGCTTAATCCGGTTTCACCTTGTGCCTGATCTTGCGCCGCAGCGCGCCGGAAAGCGCTGACATGCGGGGCCGTCTGCCACGGGCTATGCCCGGACGATGTGTCTAGATACGCCCAACTTGCAGGCGTGGGATGCCCTTTGATCAATCGTTCTGCGTCAATATCATCGTCATGCAACAACAACCCGTAAGGCGCACGGCGTTCCGGTTCGGGAACCCTCGGCAAGAGGCGCGGGGCAGGTGGCACATCTGTCTGCGGTGGGAACGCTGTCTGCGCCAAACCTGCGACCGATGAAAACCTACCATTGGTGAATTTCGCGATGTTATCGGCACGTGCAAGATAGGTTTTGCCGGGCGTCTGGATGCCCGCCACCCATCGCCAACTGAGCGTGTTGACCGCCGCGTCGCCGTCCAGCAAGTGGCGCAAAAAGAAATCTGCGCCCAATTGCCATGGCAGGTTCAGCGTAAACACCCAGATGGACGCAAACCACATGCGCGCATGGTTGTGCAGATAGCCGGTCTGCGCCAATTCATGCGCCCAAGCGTCAAAGGGGGCAATGCCGGTTTGACCCAAACAGGCGTCTTGCCACCGCGCGCGCAGGCCCGATTGTGTCTGTATCTCGTTGCGCAACTGCGCCAGATCGCTTTGGTAGTCTTCCCAAACGGTTGGGCGCAGTTCCATCCAGCCTTTCCAGTATGTGCGCCAGAACACCTCCGCTAGAAATTTTTCTGCCTCTTGCGCGCTATGATGGGCTAGCGTTGCGCGGCTCATTGCGACTTCGTCCAGCATCCGCAGCCGCACGTAAGGCGACAATACCGACACGCTGCCATGCATCCCTGGCCCGTAATCAAAGTTGCGACGCATCGCATAGGCGCTGCCCGCGAGCGGGGCAAACGCGGCCAGTTTGTCGCGGGCATGGGCCGCTGTCGGCGGGAAGTGGTTCAATATATCTGTCATAGCCCAAAGCTAGGTCACGCAAGGGAGGCTTCAAGCAGGCGCAGACCCCCCCTTGAAGCTCCGAAGTGGCGGGACTAATCTTATGCTAAGGGTTTTGCAGGTATGGTCCTGTGAACGTAGAACAGGCAGAGATATGAGCGATCCGATTGAAAAACACATGAATACACTTGTCCCCATGGTGGTTGAACAGACCAGCCGGGGTGAACGCGCCTATGACATCTTCTCGCGCCTGCTGAAGGAACGGATTATTTTCGTCAACGGCCCGGTGCATGACGGCATGTCATCGCTGATTGTGGCACAACTGCTGCATCTTGAGGCGGAAAACCCGTCCAAAGAGATATCCATGTACATCAACAGCCCCGGCGGGTCCGTTGTGGCAGGGATGAGCATCTATGACACCATGCAGTACATCCGTCCGAAAGTGTCGACACTTGTCTGCGGTTTGGCGGCCTCAATGGGGTCGGTCATTGCGATTGGTGGCGAAAAGGGCATGCGGTTTGCGCTGCCGAATTCTGAATTCCTTGTGCATCAGCCTTCTGGCGGCGCGCGCGGTACGGCCGCTGACATCCTGATCAGCGCCCAAAGCATCGAAGCCACCCGCGAGCGGATGTACCGCCTTTATATGCGTCACACGGGGCAGGATTACGACACGGTGCAAAAAGCGCTTGATCGCGACAAATGGATGGTTCCCGAAGAAGCGCTTGCGTGGGGCCACATTGACGAGATCGTCGAAAGCCGTGGCAAAGCAGACGATAGCGATGCGCCCAAGAAGGGCAAAAAGGACAAGTGATCGCTGAGACACCCGCGACATCCTGACAAACAGATGGCCGCCGCGCCCGCGATTTTGCGATTGTAGCGCGGCGGTCCCTGTTTTAGGGTTGGACCGAGCATGAATGATCCTGCGTTTTGCAGGCTGAAATACACGACAAACCTGAAAGGGTTCGGAATGGCTAACAACTCCGGCGGCGACAGCAAAAATACACTTTACTGCAGCTTTTGTGGGAAAAGTCAGCATGAGGTGCGCAAACTGATTGCGGGTCCAACTGTATTTATATGTGATGAATGCGTTGAACTGTGCATGGATATCATCCGCGAGGAAACCAAAGCCTCCGGTCTTAAGGCGACCGACGGTGTGCCGACGCCCAGAGACATCTGTGATGTTCTGGACGATTATGTAATCGGTCAAGCAATGGCAAAACGCGTTTTGTCGGTTGCTGTGCACAACCATTACAAGCGTCTGAACCATGCCCAGAAGGGTGGCGATATTGAACTGGCAAAATCCAACATTCTGCTGATGGGCCCAACGGGTTGCGGCAAAACGTTGCTGGCGCAGACGCTGGCGCGCATTCTGGATGTGCCGTTCACCATGGCGGATGCAACGACATTGACCGAGGCCGGTTATGTCGGTGAAGATGTGGAAAACATCATCCTAAAGCTGCTTCAGGCATCTGAATACAACGTGGAACGTGCGCAGCGCGGAATCGTCTATATTGACGAGGTCGACAAGATCACGCGCAAATCCGAAAACCCTTCGATTACCCGCGACGTATCGGGTGAGGGTGTGCAACAGGCGCTGTTGAAGCTGATGGAGGGGACGGTTGCATCCGTGCCGCCCCAAGGCGGGCGCAAACATCCGCAGCAGGAGTTCCTGCAGGTCGACACGACCAACATCCTGTTTATCTGCGGCGGTGCGTTTGCCGGGTTGGACAAGATTATTGCCGCACGTGGCAAAGGCTCTGCAATGGGTTTTGGCGCTGACGTGCGCGCGGATGATGCGCGCGGAATCGGTGAAATCTTTACCGATCTGGAGCCGGAAGACCTGCTTAAATTCGGCCTGATCCCGGAATTCGTCGGTCGTTTGCCGGTTCTGGCAACGCTGGAAGATCTGGATGAGGACGCGCTTGTCACGATCCTGACGCAGCCCAAGAACGCGTTGGTCAAACAATACCAACGTCTGTTCGAACTGGAAGACACCGAACTGACCTTTACCGAAGATGCGTTGAGCGCGATTGCCAAGCGGGCGATCGAGCGCAAGACAGGTGCACGCGGTTTGCGGTCTATCCTTGAGGATATTCTTTTGGATACGATGTTTGATCTGCCGGGTCTGGATTCAGTGACCGAAGTTGTGGTGAACGAAGAGGCGGTCATGTCTGACGCGGCCCCGTTGATGATCCATGGCGAAATCAAAAAGAACAAAGAACCCGCATCGGTAGGCTAAGACGCCGATGAGAAAATGAAGGAAAGGCGCAAAGGGATCCTTGCGCCTTTTTTTGTGCCAGACACGCAGATTAACTCAATCATACAGGTAAGAGGCCCGACATCATGACAATCAGACGCATCCATTCAGGCGGTGAATTTGAAAAGAAAGCGGGCTATTGCCGCGCCGTTGTAGCAGGCGGTTTTGTGCATGTTGCGGGCACTGTGGGGCAGGGCGATGATGTGGTGGCGCAATGCAAATCCGCCCTTTCCATTATTGAGGCCGCGCTGAAAGAGGCGGGCAGTGATTTCGCCCATGTTGTGCGCGTGACCTATATGTTGCCCGATGCGACAGAGTTTGACGCATGTCTTCCTATCGTCTCGGCCACCTTCGGGGCCAATCCACCAGCGGCGACAATGATCCAATGTGGTCTGATTGACCCGAAATACCGGATTGAGATCGAGGTGACAGCCGTCCTGCCCTAGACGCAGGTCGCGCCATCGTGCATAACCGCAGCAACCGGTCAGGAGAGTTTCATGGGCATTCTCAATACGATATTTCGCGCACTTACGTGGTGGGATGGTCAGACGTTGAACACGCAGCTTTTCACTTGGCGCAAGGGCACCAAAGTGGGCGAAGATGCGCAGGGCAACATCTATTACCGCAACCATGACGATTCAAAACGTTGGGTGATTTTCAACGGTGATATGGAGGCCAGTCGCGTTAACCCCGATTGGCACGGATGGCTGCACCACACTTGGGACGAGACGCCGACCGACAAGCCTTTGACTCATAAAGCGTGGGAAAAACCGCATGTTGCAAACATGACGGGCACCGCGCTGGCCTATGCGCCGACGGGGTCTTTGCGGCAGGCCAAACCGGCCGACCGGTCTGATTATGAGGCATGGACCCCGGAGTGATCTGGCGCCCCTGTTGGCATTGCGCATGTTCAAATATCTGATTCCACTTGTGTTTTCTGCCAGCATCGGTGCTGCGCAGGAGGTCGAGAACGCGCCCGGTGGCGTTTTGCGGGCCTTGGACAAAACGTCCGGGCAAACCACTGATTTTGAACTGCGTGCAGGTGAATCTGCCAGCATCGGGAACTTGCAAATTGTGTTGGCAGAATGCCGCTATCCGCGTGGCAACCCGTCAGGCAACGCCTATGCTGCCTTGGAAATCTCCGATACGGGCAAGCGTGGCGTCATATTTTCAGGCTGGATGATCGCGTCGTCACCGGCCCTTTCAGCCTTGGAACACCCCCGCTATGACGTTTGGGTCATGCGCTGCATCACTTCGTAAAGGGGGCGGACCGGCACGGAGCTAAAGCCCGCTTGGCCCTTGGTCGCTTCCGCCAACCGGCTGTGATAAAGCCGCCGGGTGATTTCGACTGCCCCGAGGCTTGCCAGATGTTCGGTCAGAAATTGCGTGTCGAACAGGATGAACCCCGCCTCCCGCAACCGGTCCACCAAAGCCGCCAGCGCCATTTTTGACGCATTGGTGCGGCGCGAGAACATGCTTTCACCGAAAAACGCACGGCCAAGTGTCACACCATAAACCCCGCCGACCAGCGCGTTGTCATCCCAGATTTCAAGCGAATGTGCATGCCCCGAACGGTGCAGGGCGTGATAAAGCGCGGTGATTTCTGAATTTATCCATGTCTCGCTGCGGTCCGCGCAGGCGTCGACAACATCCGCAAAGGCCGTATCTATCCGCACTTGAAATGTCGTCTTGCGCATTGCACGTGCCAAAGATCGTGACATGTGAAAGCCGTTCAAGGGCATGATACCGCGTAGCCGGGGATCGACCCAGAAAATCTCTGGATCGGTCCGGCTTTCGGCCATCGGAAAAATGCCCACCGAATACCCGTGCAACAGCAATTCTGGCGTCAGCTCAGTCATCGGGCGGGCCTTCAGGGGTCAGGCACCACCCAGATGAGTTTCGAGCCACTTTTCCAGCCAATGGATGTTGTAGGCACCGGTTTGGATGTCTTTTTCCTGCAAAAGCGCATGAAAAAGCGGGATGGTGGTGTCTACGCCGTCCACAATCAACTCACCCAGCGCGCGCTCAAGGCGGGCCAATGCCTCTTTGCGGTCGCGGCCATGCACGATCAGCTTGCCAATTAGGCTGTCGTAGTAGGGCGGGATGCGGTAGCCATCATAAAGTGCGCTGTCCATGCGGACGCCCAGACCGCCCGGTGCGTGGTACTGGGTGATCGTGCCGGGGCAGGGCGCAAAGTTCGGGAGTTTCTCGGCGTTGATGCGCACTTCGATGGCATGACCGTTGATTTTGAGGTCTTCTTGGGTGAACGACATGTCCATGCCGCTGGCAACACGGATTTGTTCGCGCACCAGATCGACGCCGAAAATACCTTCGGTGACAGGGTGTTCTACCTGCAAGCGGGTGTTCATCTCGATGAAATAGAACTCACCGTTTTCGAACAGAAACTCGACCGTGCCCGCACCGATATAGTTGATGTTGGCCATGGCGTCGGCGCAGACTTTGCCGATCCTGTTGCGTTCTTCGGTGGAAATTGTAGGCCCGGGGGCTTCTTCGAACACCTTTTGATGGCGGCGCTGGAGCGAACAGTCGCGTTCGCCCAGATGCACGGCGCGGCCTTTGCCATCGCCAAACACCTGGATTTCGATATGGCGCGGCGTGGTCAGGTATTTCTCGATGTAGACTTCGTCATTGCCAAAATTCGACTTGCCCTCGGCACGTGCGGTCATAAAAGCGCGTTCCATACCGGCGGCATTCTCAGCCACTTTCATGCCCTTGCCACCGCCGCCTGCTGTGGCTTTGATGATGACGGGATATCCCATTTCCGCGCCCAAGGCCTGCGCCTCTTCCAATGTGGCGACGCCGCCTGCTGATCCCGGAACGCAAGGCACGCCCAGTTTGATCATGGTCTCTTTAGCGGTGATTTTGTCGCCCATCACGCGGATATGTTCTGCTGTGGGGCCGATGAACGTCAGGCCATGATCTTCGATTACCTGCACAAATTGCGCGTTCTCGGACAGGAAACCATAACCGGGATGGATTGCCTCGGCGCCGGTGATCTCGCATGCGGCGATGATGGAAGGGATCGACAAATAGGATTGCGCAGAAGAGGGCGGACCGATGCAAACACTTTCATCAGCCATGCGTACATGCATCGCGTCGCTATCGGCAGTGGAATGCACCGCGACGGTGCCAATGCCCATTTCGCGCGCAGCGCGGATGACGCGCAGAGCAATTTCACCACGGTTGGCGATCAGGATCTTGTTGAACATGATCTGCCCCTATTCGATGATGACGAGCGGTGCGCCAAATTCCACGGCATCGCCATCACCGACTAGAATGCGTTTGATCGTGCCTGAACGTGGCGCGGGAATGTGGTTCATTGTCTTCATCGCTTCGACGATCAGCAACGTGTCGCCCTCTGCGATAGACGCACCCACGCTGATGAAGGGCGGCGCGCTTGGCTCTGCCTGCAAATAAATCGTGCCGACCATCGGTGAGGTAACTGCACCGGGGTGGTTGGCGGGGTCCGCGCTTGTGTCGGCGGCCGGGCTGGCGATTGCGACAGGGATGGCAGCGGGCATTTGCGCAGGTGCTGCCTGCATCTGCTGGGGTGCCATAATCTGTTGGGGCGGCTTGCGGCTGACCCTGACGTTGAGGCTGTCATCCTCGGCGTAATCACGTTTGACCTGCAATTCGGTCAGATCGTTTTCGTTCAGCAGCTCGGCCAGCGCACGGATAAAGGCAACATCAGCGTCATGGGTATTTTTTGTCATAGGGTCCTCAAGTTTTGGCGGGACGACCTTACGTTTGGTCACGGCCCTTTTGCCCGCTTATATGTCATGGGGCGGGCCATGAAAAGCGGGCAGTTCTCTTGCCGGTAAAAGGGGCGTGTTTTCATCGAACTGGAAGGGCCGGAAAATCTGAAATTTTCCGGCCAGAATTTTTGAAAAACTCTATCAGGTGGCCAAACGGCTTGGCCGCCTTGCTTTAGATCGCCAGATATTCAGCGCGCAGTTCCGCGTTGTTCAGGACCTCTTCGGCGGTGCCATCAAAGACGATCCCGCCCGTATCAAGGATCACGGCGCGGTCGGCCAGTTTCAACGCACGCACGGCGTTTTGTTCAACCAGAATGGTCGTGATGCCCTGTTCCTTGATGATGGCCAGCGTCTTTTCGATCTCATCCACGATGACCGGGGCCAGACCCTCGTAAGGCTCGTCCAGCAGCAAAACCTTGATGTCGCGGGCAAGGGCGCGGGCGATGGCGAGCATCTGTTGTTCGCCACCCGACAGGGTTGTGCCTTCTTGGGTTTTACGTTCGCCCAAACGGGGGAACAGAGTGTAAAGACGTTCCAATGACCAGCCGATCGGCGGGGCGATCTGTGCCAGTTTCAGGTTTTCCTCGACTGTCAGACCGGGGATGATCCGGCGGTCTTCGGGCACAAGGCCGATGCCCGCCTGAGACGCCTCATGGGCCTTCATTTTGTGCAGGGGTTTGTGGTCAAGCCAGATTTCGCCGTGCCGTGCCTCAGGCGAATCGAGCCGGGCAATGGCGCGCAAGGTAGAGGTCTTACCCGCACCGTTGCGGCCCAGAAGGGCAAGGATTTCGCCTTCGTGCACGTTAAAGCTGACGCCTTGAACGATGTAGCTTTCGCCGTAGTAGGCCTCAAGATCCCAGATAGAGAGGAAGGCCGGAGCGGTGGCGGCGTGGTTGGCGTTCTTTTCGAGAGTTTCGATGGTCATTGTTATGTCCTCGTCGTGGCGGCGGGGGATGCCCGCCCTACGGGCTATGGGGCCTTAGGCTGCGTCTTGGCTTTCGCCCAGGTACGCTTCGCGGACTTTGGGATGGCCTTTGATGTTGTCGGGCGTGTCTTCGACCAGCGGCGTGCCTTGTGCCAGAACGGTAATGCGTTCGGCCAGCGAGAACACAACATGCATGTCGTGTTCGATGATGGCGATGGTGATGTCGCGCTCTTCCTTGATCTGCTTGAGCAGGTCGATGGTGTTGTTGGTGTCCGCGCGCGCCATTCCGGCGGTCGGTTCGTCCAGCAGCAGCAGGCGGGGTTCTTGCGCCAGACACATCGCAATCTCCAGACGGCGCTTGTCACCGCGCGACATAGAGGCCGCGTGCATCTCGCGCTTGTCGATCAGCTTCATCTCGGTCAGCATCTGCTCTGCCTTGTCGATGACATCGCGCCGCGCCGGGATCGAGGTGATTGCGTTCATCTGAAACGACCCATCGCGTTTCGCAAAGCACGGGATCATCATGTTTTCCATCACGGTCAGATCGCCAAAGATCTCGGGGGTTTGGAAAACGCGCGAAATCCCCATCTGGTTGATCTCATAGGGTTTGCGCCCCAGCACGGACCTGCCGTCAAACATGACAGATCCGGTGTCGGGGATCAATTTGCCGACAAGTACGTTCAGCAGTGTTGATTTGCCCGCGCCATTTGGTCCGATGATCGCATGAACGGAATTTTCCGCAACGCTCAGGTTCACATTACCAAGGGCCTGCAGACCACCAAAGCGTTTGTTGACGTTTTTGACTTCAAGAATTGCCATGTTGGCCTCCTATTCCGCTGGGGTTTTGCTGGCGTCAGGGGTGTTGTCCTGAGGCTGCTTGCGCTTGAACATCCGGCCAATACGCTGACCACCTTCAACAAGGCCGCCGGGCAGGAAGATCACGACCAGCATAAAGATCAGGCCAAGTGTCAGGTGCCAGCCCTTACCGATGAACGGGTAGATGATGGCAACCATGAAATCACCCAGCCAATCGGGCATAAAGGCAAACCATTGTTCCAGGATCGTTTCGTTGATCTTGGAGACGATGTTTTCCATATACTTGATGAAACCCGCACCCAAGACCGGGCCGATCAACGTGCCCGCACCACCAAGGATGGTCATCAAGACAACTTCGCCCGATGCGGTCCAGAACATACGTTCCGCGCCCACTTGGGTGTCCATCGCCACCAGCAAACCACCGGCCAGACCGGCGTACATGCCGGAGATCACAAAGGCGGCCAATGTGTAGGGCTTGGAGTTCAGGCCCGTAAAGTTCATCCGCTGCTGGTTGGATTTCACAGCCCGCAACATCATACCAAAGGGCGAGCGGAAGATGCGGATCGACAGGTAGAAGGCGATCAGCATAACGACGGCCGCGATGTAGTAGCCTGCGTTGAAGGTGAATACCCAATTGCCCATCACCAGCTCGAACCCGTCGTTCATTTCAACCCCAAAGAGGTTCGCGCGTGGCTGCTGTCCGGGCTCAAGCGCGGCGTCCAGGATGCGTGCATCTGTATACTTGGGCTGCAGGCCGGTTTCACCGCCTGTGATCGGTGTCAGCACCGAATAGGCCAGCGCATAGGACATCTGGGCAAAGGCGAGCGTCAGGATCGAAAAGTAGATGCCCGAGCGCCGCAAGCTGATCCAGCCCACCAGAAGCGAGAAGAGACCTGCAATCAGCACCGACACGATGATCGCGGGGATCACGTTCATGGTCAGCAGCTTCATCATCCAGATCGCAGCATAGGAACCCACACCCAAAAATGCGGCGTGTCCAAAGCTGAGGTAGCCGGTCAGGCCAAACAGAATGTTAAAGCCGATGGCGAAGATGCCAAAGATCACCAAACGCTGCATTAGGTCAGGGTAGCCTGCGTTGAACTGCGCCATGGCTGACCCTTCAGGGAAGGGGTTGAGGATGAAAGGGGCTGCCAGCGCAAGGAACGCAACGATCAGCAGCAGGCTAAAGTCTCTCTTATTCAGTCCGAACATGTCTTATTCCTCCATCACGCCTTTGCGCCCCATCAGTCCGCGTGGACGGGTCAGCAAAATGATGATCGCTACAAGGTAGATGATGATCTGGTTAATGCCGGGCAAGGTCTCCAGCACAACGGCCATCGAGGCAAAGCTCTCAAGAATGCCCAAGAGGAACCCCGCGAGCACCGCACCGGGCAAAGAGCCCATGCCGCCGACAACCACAACCACAAAGCTGAGCACCAGAAAGTCCATGCCCATGTGGTAGTTGGGCGAGTTGATGGGCGCGTACATCACACCCGCCAATCCCGCGACCGCAGCCGCAATGCCAAACATAATGGTAAAACGTTTGTCGATGTCGATGCCGAGCAAACCCACTGTTTCACGGTCGGCCATACCTGCACGTACAACCATGCCGAAGGTGGTGAACTGCAAGAAGGCAAAGACCGCACCGATGATCACAGCCGCGAAGGCAAAGTAGACCAGACGCCAGTAGGGATAGATGATCTGGTTCGGGTCAAAACCCAGCATGGCGCCGAAATCAAACGATCCGGCGAATGCGGCCGGTGCCGGTGTCGGGATCGGGTTTGCGCCGTAGTAATACTTGATGACTTCTTGCAGAACGATCGCAAGGCCGAACGTCACAAGGATCTGGTCCGCGTGCGGGCGCTTGTAGAAATGCTTGATCAGCCCGCGTTCCATAATGAAACCGATGGCGATCATCACGGGGATGGCAAAGATAATCGACAGCGGCACAGCCCAGTCGATGATCGCATCACCGGTCGCTTGACCAAAGAAGTCGTAGATGTAGGGCACTTCGACCTTTAGCGGATTGCCCAGAAAGTCCTTCCTTGTCTCGTCGATCACGATGTGGCTCAGGTTCAGGAATTTGCTGAACGTCACGGCACAGAATGCACCGATCATGAACAGCGCGCCGTGGGCAAAGTTGACGACCCCGAGGGTGCCAAAGATAAGCGTCAGACCAAGGGCAATCAGCGCATAGGCTGAACCTTTGTCGAGGCCGTTTAGAATTTGAATGACTATTGCGTCCATGGTTTGTCCCACCTGTCACAAGCGCTGCAGGTCCAGTGGCGCATATGTCCTGGACCTTTGGGTGCAGGGCAGCGTGATGCTGCCCTGCATATGATGTGTGTTGATGCGTAAATTACGCGCCCGGGTTACATGTGCCCAGTGAACCGCCCGCGAACTGTGGGTGGTCAGGTGCGTAAGTAACCTGCTCTGCCGGTGTGACTTCGACGATCTCGACGAGGTCATACTGGTTCTCTGGGTTCTCTTTACCTTTCACAACCAGCACGTCTTTGAAGCACTGGTGATCGTCGGCACGGTACAGTGTCGGGCCGTTGCCCAGACCGTCGAACTCAAAGCCTGCAAGCGCTTCGACAACCGCACATGGGTTGAAGGAACCCGCACGTGTAACCGCATCCGCATAAAGCAGTGTCTGAACGTAGCACGTGTGCGCCGCCTGCGAGGGTGGGAAGCCGTACTTGGTACCGAACGACTGAACAAAGGCGTTTGTGCCTGTGTAGCGTGCGCCCAGTTTGTCCTCAAGCGACCAGTCCCAGTTCTGGGAGCCGATGATGCCCTTGATGTTGGCGCCCGCACCACGAGCCATCAGCTCGGAGTAGAGCGGCACAACGATCTCGAACTGCTTGCCGTTGACGGTCTGGTCACGCAGGCCGAACTGGACCGCGTTTGTCAAAGAGTTGACCATGTTTCCACCGTAGTGGTTCAGAACCAGCACGTCTGCGCCGGACTGGATCACAGGCGCGATATAGGCAGAGAAGTCTGTTGCTGTCAGGGGCGTTTTGACGGCGTTGACTGTTTCCCAACCCATGGCTTCGGTGGATGAACGCACGGCTTCTTCTGTGGTGTAACCCCAGTTGTAGTCCGCTGTCAGGTGATATGCTTTGCGGTCCGTGCCATATTCCTTGGCAAGGATCGGCGCGAGGGCCGCACCGGACATGTAGGAGTTAAAGAAGTGGCGGAAGCCGTTGGCGCGCTTGTCTTTACCCGTTGTGTCGTTGGAGTGCGTGAGGCCCGCCATAAAGATGATGCCCGCTTCTTGGCACAATGCCTGAACCGCAACCGCAACACCGGAGGACGAACCACCAGAAATCATCACGGCACCGTCTTTTTCGATCATCGACTTGGCAGATGCGCGTGCAGCGTCAGATTTTGTCTGTGTGTCACCGGAAACGTACTGGACTTTTTTGCCAAGGATACCGGTGCCGTCCAGCGCTTTTGAGCTGAAGGTCTGCAGCATGCCGCCATCGCCTTCACCATTCAGGTGCTCGACGGCCAGCTGGAATGCGCGCAGTTCGTCGGCGCCCTCATCCGCATATGGACCGGATTGTGGAACGTTAAAGCCCAGTGTTACCGTATCGCCCTGTGGCGCGTTGGTGAAACCGGAGTGCCCGTCAGCACGCAGATATGTTGGCAGTGCAAGACCAGCACCGGCGATTGCGCCCGTTTTGATCACACCACGGCGTGTCAGGTTCTTGAATGACATGAATTCCTCCCAGAATGTAAAAGCACTATCCCTTTGAAGTTGGGACATATGCGGCACAGATGTGCAAAGGCACTATGCTGTCGGAATTGAAAATGGATCAATAAGGCCCTTGATAAACAGGATTATTCTGTAAATATCTTAGCAGGTTTTCTAAAGGGCTTGTAAAGAAGATGATGTTGCAGCGCAGAAACGCATTGAAAACGCGCGATATTGCCGCCCGTAGAGGGGCGATGTTTTATGGCACGTGAGGCCCTTACCGGCAGCCGCATCCGCGAGCGGCGGGTCATGGCGGGCCTCAAGCAGGCCGATCTGGCCAAAACCATCGGCATTTCCGCCAGCTATCTCAATCTGATCGAACACAACCGGCGCAGAATCGGCGGTAAGTTGCTGCTTGAAATCGCCGCATCCTTGGGTGTTGAGCCAAACGCGCTGACCGAAGGGGCCGAGGCGACGTTGATCGCCGCAATGCGCGAGGCCGCAGACGAGGCGGGGCTGTCAGGCCCGGAAGCACTGCGTGCAGATGAATTTGCGGGCCGTTTTCCGGGCTGGGCGGATGTTCTGGTTGGCACCAGACGGCGTGTGGCCGCGTTGGAGCGCACGGTCGAGGCACTGTCAGACAGGCTGTCGCATGACCCCCACCTTGCGGCCTCGATGCATGAATTGCTCTCTACGGCGGCTGCCGTGCGCTCAACAGCGGCCATTCTGGCCGAGACCAAAACGCTTCAGGCCGAATGGCGCGACCGGTTTCATGCCAATATCAACGAGGACAGCAGGCGTCTTTCGGACAGCGCCGAAGCGCTGGTTGCCTATCTGGACGCTGATGCAGGTGCCGCTGATGCGGCAAATTCTCCGCAGGAAGAGGTCGAAGCATTTCTGGCTGCGCATGATTTCAGTTTCGAAACCCTTGAAACTGCGGACAAGGCGCGCGCAACTGAGCAGATCGCGGCCCTTTTGGCGGCCCACCAGCCTGAACTTTCGCTCAGTGCGGCGCATATTGCCCAAGGCGTGTTGGCACAGGTCGCCCGTGATGCGACCCTTTTGCCACTGGCGACTTTGCGCAAAACGCTGGAAAGCGTCAGCCCTGATCCATTGGCGCTCGCCTCCAGATATGGTGTCGCCCCTGCGGTGATCCTGCGCCGTCTGGCCGCCTTGCCTGAGTTAGAGGCGGGCATTGTGGTTTGCGACCGGTCCGGCACCGTCCTGTTTCGCAAGTCGGTCGAAGGCTTTACGGTTCCGCGGCATGGGGCGTGTTGCCCGCTTTGGCCGCTGTTTGGGGTGCTCGGCCAACCCGGTCTGGTGGTGCGCGAAACGTTGAGCCAGTTGGGGCGCACGCAGGCCCGCTTTGTCACTTTTGCCACATGCGAGGTGGCGGCGCCTGCAACATATAATGCGCCTGCGTTGTCGCAAGCGGTCATGTTGTTGTTGCCTGCACCCCTGACCGCCAAGGACGATCTGGCTGTCGGTTCCACGTGCCGGGTCTGTCCGCAATCTGCGTGCACCGCGCGGCGCGAAGTGTCGATACTGGGGGGGATGGTCTAGCGACAGGTCAGATGCGTTTTGACAGCCTGTCCTTTCCGGTGCATCTTGTGGGACGCTGTGTGAAAACCCGCTCAAGACGGAACAACACGGCATAAAGTTCCGGGGGGAGAATACCGCGCATGAGCGATGATCATGGGGCCAAACATGTGGTGCTTGTCGAGGACGAGCTGAACATTGCCGAAGCGATCCGGTTTTTGTTGTCGAATGACGGCTGGCGTGTGCAGACCATTGCCAATGGTGGGTCCGCCGTTGAGGTTATTCGCAATGCGGCCCCCGATCTGGTGATGCTGGATGTGAACCTTCCGGGCAAAAGCGGGTTTGAAATCCTCGAGGAATTGCGCGCGGATCCGGCCTTTGCAGATTTGCCGATCCTGATGCTGACCGCGCGGGGGCAAAGCCGCGACCGCGAAATGGCCGAAAAGGCGGGGGTCAGCCGCTTTATGACCAAACCCTTCTCCAATTCAGAGATGCTGGATGCGGTGCGCGCGCTCAGCGGCACCTCTGATACGGTTTAGGCAGGGAACGCCGGATGCCCGAACAGCGCCTTTTTCTGGAACGCCGCAGCTACCGGATGCGTCGGATGATGGATGCAATCCGTTTGCTGCCGGTGTTGGGCCTGTGCCTGTGGCTGGTGCCTGTGCTTTGGCCGCGCAGCGCGGACGGCGCAGATGCGGCAATCTCAACCAGCACCGCATTGATGTATATTTTCAGCATTTGGATGGGGCTTGGCCTGATTTCGTGGGTTTTGTGGCTGCGCACCCGGCGCAGTGTTGCCGGGCAAAGCGATCAATCCACGGTCTTTGACACGCCCGAGCCGCGCTGATGGTTGCGCTGAACCAGCTTGTGCTGGTGTGTCTTGTGTATGTCGCGGGCCTGTTCATGGTCGCCTTTATCGCAGAGCGTGCGGCGTTGCGCGGCAAGATCGGCTGGTTCCTGCGGTCTCCGTTGATCTATACCCTGTCGCTGTCGATCTATTGCACCGCTTGGACTTTTTACGGCGCCGTGGGATATGCCGCGCGGTCGGGGTTGGAATACCTGACGATCTACCTTGGGCCATCCTTGGTGATGATCGGCTGGTGGTGGATATTGCGCCGGCTTGTGCGGATCGGGCGCAGCCAGCGGGTGACATCCATCGCGGACCTGATTTCATCGCGCTACGGCAAATCGAACCTGTTGGCATTCATCGTCACGGTCATGGCGGTGATCGGCGTGACACCCTACATCGCCCTGCAATTGCAATCTGTCGTTCTGTCATTGTCGATCTTTGCCGCCAACGGCGAAGGCGGCAGCGCCGCGTTCAATCCTGCAACGGCAGCACTTTGGGTGGCTGTGGGGCTTGCGGCGTTTACCCTGCTTTTTGGCACACGGAACCTGAACGTGAATGAACGCCACCACGGTGTGGTGATCGCCATCGCAGTCGAGGCTGTGGTGAAACTGATCGCGCTGGTTGCCGTTGGTATCTTTGTGGTCTGGGGTCTTGCCGGGGGTCTGTCAGAGACGCTGGCGCGCATTGATGCCTCTGCCATCGGCACGTGGGAAGTGCAGGGCAGCCGTTGGGCCACGCTGACGTTCCTGTCTGCGGCGGCATTTTTGTGCCTGCCACGGATGTTTCAGGTCATGGTGGTTGAGAACGACGATGAACGTTATCTGCAAATCGCGTCATGGGCGTTTCCGTTATACCTTATCCTGATCAGTCTTTTCGTGGTGCCAATTGCTGTGGTCGGTCTTGATCTGATGCCCGAGGGGTCCAACCCGGACCTTTTCGTGCTGAGCTTGCCGTTGAGCCAAGGGCAGAACGGGCTGGCGATGTTGTCGTTTATGGGCGGGTTTTCGTCGGCCACGTCGATGGTGATTGTGGCCACTCTTGCGCTTAGCACGATGGTGTCGAACCACGTTGTGATGCCCGTCTGGCTGGCCTCGCGGCAGGACGGTGCAATGCAATCGGGTGATGTGCGCTATGTGCTGATCCTTGCGAGGCGCTTGTCTGTGTTGATGATCATCGCACTTGGCTATGTTTATTACCGGATTTCCGGTGGCGGGGGCGCATTGGCTGCCATCGGCACGATTTCTTTTGGCGGCGTTGCGCAGTTTTTGCCTGCGTTGATGGGCGGCATTTTCTGGCGCGGTGCGACCCGTGTGGGCGCGCTTTGGGGCTTGAGCGTCGGCTTTGCTCTGTGGGTGTTCAGCATGTTGTTGCCCAGCTTTGGCATCGACGGTGCATTGTCGCGGGACACCTTTGAGCAAGGTCTTTTGGGGTTGGCATGGCTGCGCCCGCATGCGCTCTTTGGCATCGAAGGGTTGGACCCCACGGTGCACGCGGTCGTGTGGAGCCTGTCGTTGAACACGTTGGCCTTTGTCATGGCCTCATTGCTGAGCTTTCCGACACCGTTGGAGCGGTTGCAGGGCGCACAGTTTGTGAATGTTCTGAACCATTCCATTCCTGCGCAAGGCTGGTCTGCGTCTGTGGCGGGCAGCGAAGATTTGATGATCATGGCGCAGCGCATCTTGGGGGCGACCGAGGCGCAGGCATTTTTTGCCCGAGAGGCGCGCGCGCAGGGCATTGATGGCATCCTGCCCGAACCCACGCCTGCCTTTGTTCAGATGCTGGAACGGCAGTTGGCCGGCGCCGTGGGGGCCGCGACGGCCCATGCGATGGTCAGCCAGATTGTCGGGGGCACGTCGGTTTCGGTGCAGGACTTGCTGGCGGTGGCGGACGAATCTGCCCAGATGCTGGAATATTCCAGCCAGTTGGAAAACAAGTCGCGTGAATTGTCTGAAACCGCAGCGCAGTTGCGGCTGGCGAACGAGAAACTGACCCAATTGTCCCTGCAAAAGGACGGTTTCCTAAGCCAGATCAGCCATGAGTTGCGTACGCCGATGACCTCCATCCGGTCTTTTTCCGAAATCTTGCGCGATGCCGCCACCCTCAGCCCCGAGGACAAGACGCGATACGCGTCGATCATCCATTCAGAGACCATTCGCCTGACGCGGCTATTGGACGATTTGATTGATCTGGCCGTGTTGGAAAACGGTCAGGTGTCGCTGCATGTCGCCGAAGAGCGTCTGAGCGACATTCTGGACCGCGCGATCATAACCTCGCTTGCGGGTGCGAAAATACCGATTGAAGTGTCGCGCAGCCCTGATGCAGAAGACTATGTGCTGCGTACCGACCTCGACCGGTTGGTTCAGGTGTTTATCAATCTGATCACGAACGCGCAGAAATACTGCGTCGCTGACACGCCTGCCTTGCGTATCTCTGTCGCGCGGGCCGGGGACCAGTTGCATATCGACTTTGTCGACAACGGCACCGGCATTGCGGGCGATGTGCAAGCGGTGATCTTTGAGAAATTTTACCGCATTACAGGCTCCGAAGGGGAAGGTGCGGGACTTGGCCTTGCCATTTGTGCCGAGATCATGGCCCGTCTCGGGGGGGCAGTCCGATATCTGCCGGGCCACGGCGGGGCCGGGTTCAGGGTGGTGCTGTCTGTGACGTCGATTGTCGCAAAAGTTGAGAAAAACGACCTGAACTTGGCAATCTAAAGATATTGGTAACTGGTTTCGCGGTATTGCCTGAATAAGGAACCGCAGGACGCGGTGTGAGGCAATGGCGCAAGATCAGCAAAATGCAGCTGCGAAGTTGGACGGTGGCGGCGCTACGTCAGCGTTGCACCGCAAGACAGCGACCGGCCGGGCGGAGCATCAGGCGCGCGCCATGACCCTTGCGCGGGCGCTGCGGTTGAGCATTGCCAAGGTTGCCGATGATGTCTTTGACATGGCGATGGCAACGATTGGCCTGCGCACCCAAGAAGTTGCTGGCCCGGATCTGATTTCGCTGTTTGACGATGCATCGCTTTTGTTGCTGTTGGATGGCCCGCAAAAACGCCGTGCGGGGGTGGTTATTGACCCGGTGTTGGTCGGTGCCCTGATCCAGCAACAGACCATGGGCAGGGTGCTGCCCGTTACGGATGATACGCCGCGGACGATGACCACAACCGATGCCGCGATCTGTGCCCCGTTTCTTGATGCCATCCTTGAACGCGCCGAAGTCCTGCCCGAGACAGAGGCCGACCGCCGCATGGTCAAAGGCTACCGGTTCGGTGCACGCGCAGAAGATGCCCGCCTGCTGCATCTGTCGATGGATGCGGCCAGCTACCTTGTTATCCACCTTGAGATCGACGTCGAACGCGGCAGCCGCCAGGGCAAGATGATGCTTTGCATGCCGATCATCGCGTCCTCGCGCGCGGATGACGACGTGGATGCGTTTGGCTTAGAAGCTGACAAAAACAAACAGGCGCGCCCTGTGAAAGACCTGTCAGATACCGTGCCTGCCTTGCCGGTTGAGTTGTCTTTGGTGCTGTCGCGGTTCAGGATGCCACTGAACCGGATTACCGCGCTTGAGGTTGGGGCGGTGCTGCCGTTGGGGGCTGCGCGGTTCGATGCGGTTGATATCCGCACAAAAGAAGGGCGCAAAGTGGGCACGGGCACTTTGGGTCAGTTGAACGGCCAGCGTGCTGTGCGCGTGGCACACCGGCCAGATGCCCAAGGCGCGCCCCGCAGACGTGAGGACGACCGCGCAGATATGGACCAACCGCCGTTGACCGCGTTGGGTCAAACTACAAACCGCAGATCAAGTTCGCCCGAGCCCGCAGGCCCCGAGCCTGCTGCCCTACCACAAATGGCGGCGTTCGATGATGCCGCATCGCTTCCTGATTTGCCCGATATGTCGGACATCCCCGATTTTGATGATCTGGTGCTTCCAGAGGCAGCACAGGGGTAAACCGGGTTAGACGAACGGCTTATCAAGCACGTCCCGCATGCCGCGCAGATCGTATCCGCCTGCGGCACCGGCTTCGATAATGTCGTTGACTGGAATCGTTCCCGCAACACCCAAAGCCCATGCGATGCAGGACCGTGTGCCGGACGCGCAATAGGCCAAAACCACATCATCGGTGGCGGCCCCCATTTCGCGATTGGCCGCGATCACGTCGGGCACCATGGATTGATGGGTGAGGGGCTGTTCAACGAACGTGATCCCGGCGGCCTCTGCAGCGCTGCGGATGGCGGCGGCTTGATGGCTTGGTGGGACTTCGGCATCTGGGCGGTTGCACAGAATGCGGGTGATGCCCGCGTCACGCAGGGCTGGCACCTCGGATGGATCAATCTGAGGGCTGACAAAAAAGCGGGGGGTAAGTTGACGCATATCCATGAGATTGATTTACGCAACCACGCTACGTCTGTCCAGCCATTGCCGCGCACGCGGTGCCAGCAACATGCCCAAAACCATCGCGCCCAGAAAGGCAAAGCCGCCACTGCCCCCATAGCTAAGCGATGCAATAGCAGGACCGGGGCACAGACCCACCAGCCCCCAGCCCGCGCCAAACAAAACCGCGCCCAAGATCAATGAGCGGTCAAAGACCGGATCACTAGCGGCCGGAAAATCGCCGCCCATCAGCGGTTTGCGCCGTTCAGCAACACGCCATGCGATGAACATCGGAATAATCGCGCCGCCCATGACAAACATCAGGGTCGGGTCCCAAGCGCCGAAAAAGTCCAGAAAACCCTTCACCTTGGCGGTATCGGTCATGCCAGACAGATGCAGTCCGGACCCGAACAGCGCACCAGCACCCAAAGCAATCAACAAACGCATCACAACGCCCCCCAAATGCCGCGCAGCGCCACGACCATCACAGCGCCCGCACCAATGTAGATCAGCGTCGCGACAATGCCGCGCGGGCTGAGCCGGGAAATACCGCAGACGCCATGTCCTGAGGTGCAGCCATTGCCGATGCGTGTGCCAAGGCCCACCAGCAGACCGGCGATGATGATCAGGCCAAGGTTTGGCGTAAGATTGGTCTGGGTCGAAAGCGTGCCGGATGACTGCAGCACCGCGGGCAGGGCGATCAACCCGACCAGAAAGGCCGTCCGCTCGGCCCAGTTGCTGCGACCCGATCCGTCAATCAGGCCACCCAGAATTCCGCTTGCCCCCATGATGCGGCCATTGCCCAGCAGAAAAAGCGCACCCGCGCAGCCAATCATAACCCCGCCCAGCAGGCCCCATATCCAGTCTATTTGCATGTCGGTCTTTCTATAGCGCGTTGATCGGCAGCTTGAGCATCACCGTGCCGCTGTCATCAGGTTCGGGCATATTGCCAGCGCGCATGTTGATTTGCAGCGACGGAACGATCAATTTCGGCATGGGCAATTGCGCATCGCGGGTCTCGCGCAAGGCCACGAAATGCGCCGCATCCGCACCGCCACCCACATGCACATTGGCGGCTTTTTGTGCGCCAACGGTGGTTTCCCATGCAAATTCATCGCGGCCGGGGGCCTTGTAGTCATGACCCACGAATATCCGGGTCGCATCCGGCAGGGACAAAATCCGCTGAATGGAATTATAAAGGTTCTGCGCCGACCCACCGGGGAAATCACAGCGCGCCGTGCCGAAATCAGGCATAAAAAGCGTATCACCGACAAAGGCCGCATCGCCGATTACATAGGTCAGACAGGCGGGCGTATGTCCCGGCGTCTGCATGACATCGGCGCGCATTTGCCCGATGTGAAAGCTGTCGCCTTCTGAAAACAACGCGTCAAACTGGCTGCCGTCGCGCTGAAATTCGGTGCCTTCGTTGAACACTTTGCCAAATGTGTCCTGCACTGTGGTTATTTGCGCACTGATGCCGATTTTGCCACCCAGATGCTCTTGAAGGTAGGGGGCAGCAGAGAGGTGGTCGGCGTGCACATGGCTTTCGAGGATCCACTGGGTTTGCAGGCCCTGTTGACGGATGAACGCGATGATCTTGTCCGCAGAGGCCGTATCGGTACGCCCCGCCGCATGGTCAAAATCCAGCACGGAATCAAGGATGGCACAGGCCGATCCGTCAGGGTCGCGGATAACATAGCTGACCGTGTTGGTGGCCATGTCGAAAAACGCAGTGACATTTGGCGAAACTGTGGGAAGGGTCATTGCAGGCTCCTTGCGCGGAAGGGACGTTGGATGTCCTGCAAGCTAAGGCGAAAGGGCGCATTTGCAAAGGGTGCAGTTGTCAGCCCAAAAAGATCCCTACGATTACCATCATCAGGCCAATGACCGACAAAAACAGCGCGCCCAGGTTCAGCGGCAGCGCCGTTCGCAAAACCTCGCGCATGGCGTCATCATTCAGCTTTGCCCGCTTGGCGCGCGAGACCCGCAAGATGCACCAGATCAGACCGATCAGACCCAGAACCGAAATCGCTGCGCCGGACCAGATGACCACATCAAAGACTGAAGATTGTTCGTTTTCCATTGCGCGCAGCCCTAAGCCAAAGCAGGTGGCGGGGCAAGTGACGCTTGCGGGTTTTGATGGCTGCCGTTAGTCAGACCCGAACCCGAGCGTTAGGAGATCCGCAAGAATGAGCGACACCAGCACAAACCCCGATGTTATTGATACTGTTGGCGATGCGACATACCGTGTCACGGCCAATGAACTGCGCCAGTTTGTCGAACGTATCGAACGTCTGGATGCGGAGAAAAAAGACCTTGCCGAGCAGCAAAAAGAAGTGATGGCAGAGGCAAAATCGCGCGGCTACGACACCAAAGTGCTGCGCAAGGTCATCGCATTGCGCAAGCGCGACAAGGACGACATCGCCGAAGAAGAAGCGGTGATGGAGATGTATAAAGAAGCGCTGGGAATGTAGCCGGATTGCGGCACCCTTTTTGCGCAGCGCAGGCCGCCACGAAACACCGGTAGCGCCCACGCCCGTCAAGGGCCAAACGGCCCTTGCACCTTGTCCTTCACCCCAATAGAAGGATGCAAATTTTCCGCCGTGCGAAACCCCCGCGGCCTTATTCTATGGAGCACACATGCAGGTCAATGAGACGCTGAACGACGGTCTGAAACGCGGCTATGCCATCACCGTAACGGCGGCTGAGCTGGAGGCGAAAGTCAACGAAAAGCTGGCCGAGGCACAGCCTGACGTCGAGATGAAGGGTTTCCGCAAAGGCAAAGTGCCGATGGCGCTGCTGAAAAAGCAGTTTGGCCAGCGCGTGATGGGCGAAGCAATGCAGGAAAGCATTGACGGCGCAATGTCCGAGCATTTTGAGAAATCCGGCGACCGCCCAGCGATGCAGCCTGACGTGAAAATGACCAATGAAGACTGGAAAGAAGGCGATGATGTTCAGGTCGAGATGACCTATGAAGCACTGCCAGATATCCCCGAGCTGGACATGTCCGGTATCACGTTGGAGAAGATGGTCGTAAAAGCCGATGAAGCGTCAATTGACGAGGCACTGGCAAATCTGGCCGAGACCGCGCAGGATTTCAAAGCCCGCAAAAAAGGCTCCAAGGCGAAAGATGGCGACCAGATCGTTATGAATTTCGTCGGCAAAGTCGACGGCGAAGCGTTTGAAGGCGGTTCTGCCGAAGATTACCCGCTGGTTCTGGGGTCAAACTCCTTTATTCCCGGTTTTGAAGAGCAGCTAGTCGGCGTCAAAGCGGACGAAGAGAAATCTGTCACAGTCAGCTTTCCCGAGGACTATCAGGCCGAGCATCTGAAGGGCAAAGAAGCCGTATTTGATTGCACGATCAAAGAGGTCAAGGAACCTGTCGCTGCCGAGATCAACGACGAGCTGGCCACCAAATTCGGTGCAGAAGACCTTGCCGCGTTGAAAGTCCAGATCGCCGAGCGCCTTGAGGCGGAATATGCGGGTGCATCACGCGCCATCATGAAGCGGTCCTTGCTGGATGTTCTGGACGGCATGGTTGATTTCGATCTGCCCCCGTCGCTTGTTGAAGCCGAAGCAGGCCAGATCGCGCACCAGCTGTGGCACGAGGACAACCCCGAGGTTCAGGGCCATGACCACCCGGAGATCGAGACAACCGAAGAGCACACAATACTTGCCACCCGCCGCGTGCGTTTGGGTCTGTTGCTGGCCGAGATTGGCCAGAAGGCCAAGGTTGAAGTTACCGACGCAGAAATGACCCAAGCGATCATGGGGCAGGCGCGCCAGTATCCGGGTCAAGAGCGCCAGTTCTTTGAATTCGTTCAGCAAAACCAGCAGATGCAGCAGCAACTGCGCGCGCCGTTGTTTGAAGACAAAGTGATCGACCACATCGCCGAGCAGGCAACGGTGAGCGAGAAAGAAGTCTCCAAGGACGATCTGCAAAAGGCGGTTGAAGCGCTCGAAGACGCGTAAGTCTTTCAGAAGCCAAACTAAAAAAAGCCGCTCCTTTCGGGGCGGCTTTTTTTATTTCTCAATGCTTGCTTGGCGCCTGTGGGGCGTCCTTCAACCCGCCAACTTGTCGGCCATCTCGTGATTGCGGTCGCGGTGGCCCGCTTCATCGGCACGCACCTGAATGATGACGTCGCGCAGGTGGGCGTCCGGTTGCATGTTCCAATAATCAATCGCCAGTTGCGGTGCGGGCACGTTCTCGACATTTCCTGCGTCCAGTTCCGCAAGGTACTGGGTATAGCTGATCACCGCTTCTTCTTCGAGGTAGGCAACTACGCGGTGTGCCGTGCGGGGCGCCAAAAGGTAGAGGAAAAAGTAAAAGTTATAGAACACCATCTGACCGACCATGATCAGGATACGCTCAAACCGCGAAGGCTGTGCAATGCGGATGAATGTCATCAGGTGCATGCGCTCGTTTTCAGCCTCGTCCAGCAGTTCACGGATCCAGCCTTCGTCCTCGCGGATGTAGCGGATCGCCTTGAGGTGCTGCAACAGTCCGCCCACCATGCCGGGTACTGCCGCGACGGTTTCCAGCACAACGGCGCGGTGTCCGTAGCGTTTGGAAAAGAACGCATCTGCGACCACGCGCATGAATTTCACGGTGCGCAGGGCGATGCGGTCGTGAACGTCCTTTGGTGGGGTATGCGTAATCAGATCGCCGTCATGGCGGTAGGTTGTGTCCAGCACTGTCTTTCTCCTGTTCTACAAAATGTAGATGGGGAGCAAGACCAATGCGGCAAGATCATGCGGCAATATGCGCAAGTAGGGCTCAGCCTGAGCGCAGACCTGTTTCCACCAACATGCCGCGCCGTTTTGCCTCGTAATAATAGCCGCGCGCGTACCATTTGATCGCGGTGCCGTGATCGCCATCGGACAGCAACCATGCGCCGCGCAGGTATTTCAATCCGTATTTGAGGTTGGTTTCTGCGTTCAACAGATCGGTTGGTTCACCCGCAAAGCCCATGCCGCGCGCAGTAGCGGGCAGGATTTGCAACAGGCCGTAGTAGGGGCCGTTACGGGCGGCGGGGTTGTGGGTGCTTTCGCGGATGGCAAGGCGGTGAACAAGGGGGCGGGGCAGATCATAGTGATCGGACCAAAAGTTGATCTGGCGCCGCAGTTCTGGTGTCTCGTTGGGATGAAGCGGCGGCTCAAACGCGGGGGAAGTCACCTTTGCCGTTGAGGCGCTGCAGGCGTTTACAGACGTGGCGGCAATCAGCGCGACAAAGGCGCGGCGGGTCATGTGCGACATGAGAGGATTCGCAAAGTTGTTTCCAATAGCGTGACGTTACCCAAGACGGATGCACGGGCAAGCGCCGGGTTTTTGCATCGGCGGGAATTGGCAAAGCAATGGGCAAGGGCTTGCCGACCCGTGCAAAACGCCGCGCAGGTGGCTGCGCGGCGTCTCAATTTTAGCACTAAAAGATGCGGGCTTAGTTGCCTGCTGTCTCTTCTGTTTCGCCAGAGGCTTCTGGTGCTGGCAGATCGTCGTCATCAGATGCCGCGGCACCGATATCGTCGAACAACTCGGCAATCTCGAAGTCTGCTGCGGCTTCTTCTTCTGCGGCCAATTCCTGAATGGATTTGCCGGAGGCCTGAAGCTCAGCTTCTTCTGCGGAACGTGCAACGTTCAGCTGAATTGTCGCTTCGACTTCGGGGTGCAGAACGACAGATACATCGTGCAAGCCCAGCTCTTTGATGGGTGCCTGCAGGACGACCTGCTTGCGGTCCACGGTAAAGCCGGCCTCGGTTGCCGCATCAGCAGCGTCACGTGTGGTGACGGAGCCGTAAAGCGCGCCTGCGTCGGACGCAGAGCGAATCACGATGAACTGCTGACCGTTGAGGGTCTCAGCCATTTTGTCGGCTTCTTTCTTGGTCTCGAGGTTTTGTGCCTCAAGCTGGGCCTTGCGGCCCTCGAAAGCTTCGATGTTGGCTTTGGATGCGGACAACGCCTTGCCTTGTGGCAAGAGATAGTTGCGGGCAAAGCCGGGTTTTACGTCAACAACTTCGCCCATCTGGCCAAGCTTCGCGACGCGCTCAAGTAGGATAACGTGCATGATGGTTCTCCTTACTTAACAGCGTAGGGCAGCAGGGCGAGGAAGCGGGCGCGTTTGATGGCACGGGCCAATTCACGCTGCTTTTTCGCGGATACTGCGGTGATACGGGAAGGAACGATTTTGCCACGCTCAGAGATGTAGCGTTGCAGCAGACGTGTGTCTTTGTAATCGATCGCTGGTGCGTTGTCGCCCGAGAATGGGCAGACTTTACGACGGCGGAAAAATGGTTTTGCAGCCATGGTTTAGTGTCCTTTCTTCAAGCTGAATTAGCGGCGTTCACGGCGCTCTGGGCGCTCGTCACGTTTTTGCATCTGAACGGATGGCAGCTCTTTGTGCTCGTCCATTTTGATTGTCAGAACGCGCATGACATCGTCATGCAGGCGCATCAGACGCTCCATTTCCTGAACAGCGGTTGCAGGTGCATCCGAACGCAGGAAGGCGTAGTGGCCCTTGCGGTTCTTGTTGATTTTGTAGGCCATCGTTTTGACGCCCCAATACTCGCTATCCACGAGTTTGCCGCCATTGTCGGTCAAGACGGTGCCAAAATGTTCGATGAGGCCTTCGGCTTGCGTGTTGGACAGGTCCTGACGCGCAATCATAACATGCTCATATAGCGGCATGGTATCTCCATTTATATCAAGGCGCATTTCATAGGCAGGGCAAATCCTTTGCGGCCCTACCACGAGAGACTGCGCGGTTCATGTCGTTGCAAAGGAAGTGTCCACATACACCATCTGACAGGCTGGGCAAGGGGCTGCTTGGTCAAAGCGGACAGTGGTGTGTGACTGTGGTCGCGTGTTGCCCGAATATGATTTTAACAATGCCTTTGCGGGGGCCAATCCGCGCCCTGATTTAGCCTTGTTTCCAAGTGACGTTAACCAAAGTTAATAGTGCAAGGATCACGTGCAATGACCGCAACTGCAGATTTTTTGAGTGCTGACCTTCCGGTCTCGGAGCCCGTCGCAAAAACCAGCGGCAGCCGGATGATTATGCGCTCTGCGCAGCGGCTTGTCGGATGCGCGCTTGCGCTTGCAGCTGCGGGTTTGTGGATTGCACCCGGTTCCAGCATGGAAGCCGACGTGATGCTCTACAAGCTTATTCTGTCGATCACATCCATCATCGCCGGTCTTGGTCTGATGCATGCCAGCGCACGCCCTGTACCTCCCGAGATCGAGATTGACACGATCCGCCGCGAGGTGCGTCTGGTGCGTCGTTCGCGCAAAAGCGGTGATACGATTGTTGTGCGGTCCAGCTTTGCCGATCTGGGCAAGGTTGAGGTAGACGGTCCGTTCATCCGCCTGTGGGATGGCGAAATGGATTTGCTGGCCGAGCTGACATTGCACGATCACAACGCCCGTCGCAGCCTGATCGGTGGTTTGCGCGATGAGTGCAAGCTCGACTGAGCCTGAACGCGCCAGCATAACTCTATTGAATTGCGGATCGCCGGAGCTTGTCTTCGGCGTTTTTCGTTTGCTTTAGAGGCAAGCGTTCAAAAATGCGCAGACCCTGTGAAAGGATGCTGAATTGCCATTTTGAGGGCGCGCCCCACATAAGGCTCCATGTTCAACAATGGAGTATCCCCATGAAAACCCTGATGTTTGCCGCCGCTCTGGCGCTTGGCGCGACCAGCGCAATTGCCGCAGAGAAATATGTCCTGGACGCCAGCCACAGCCAGGTCATTTTCGATTACAACCACCTTGGCTTTTCCACCACATATGGCATGTTTTCCGGCTTTGAAGGCGAAATCATGTTTGATCAGGAAAACCCTGCTGCATCCTCTGTAAATGTGTCCATGCCGGTCATGTCGATGTTCACAGGCTGGGAGGCCCGCGAAGGCCACTTTATGTCCGATGACTTTTTCGGTGCAAAAGAGGGCGATCTGGTGACGTTCACATCCACATCAATCGAAGTGACGGGCGATGGCACGGCGATGATAACCGGCGATCTGTCGATGAACGATGTGACCAAATCGGTCGTTCTGGACGCCAAGCTTAACAAGATCGGCGATCACCCACAGGCAGGCAAGCCTTGGGCCGGTTTTGACGCGACAACCTCTTTGCTGCGCTCTGACTTTGGTTTGGGCGCGTTTGCACCGTTTGTCAGCGACGAAGTGAACGTGACAATCTCGCTTGAGGCGATGAAAGCGGACTGAGCTTTTTCGCGTTAACTATCGCTAAAATGGCCCGCCCGGCAGATGCCGGGCGGGCTTTTTCGTGCTTGGCTATTGGGGTGTTGCGCGCGTTGCCGTCAGGGTGACGTCTACATTGACCTCGAACGCGAGGCTTGAGGCATCGTTCATATTGTTCCCAACCCCGAAATCGCGGCGATCAAGGGTGAGTGCGCCTTTCATTTCTGCCAGCCCTTCCACGATGGACAGGCTGAACGGCAGTGTCAGGGGCATACTCTGGTCGCGGATGGTCAGCGTGCCGACGGCCTCAAACCCGTCATTTGCGCGGTTCAGGACAGCATCAAAGACAGCCGTGGGATAGGTCGCAGCATCGAAAAAATCCGCGCCCATGGCCTGATCGGTGACAGACCCCAACGTAAGCGAAGGGATTGCAATGGTTGTAGTCACAGAGCCGATTGTCATGTCAGGGTTGTCCTCGTCAAAGGTGATCGACGCGGTCCAATCGGCAAAACTGCCCGTGACTGCAGACCCGAATTGTACGACGGTAATTTCGATAGACCCTGTCTGGACCATCCAGTCCGATGTGACTTCGGTCAATTCGGCAACTTCGACCACGGCGGTATCGCTGCGGCCCATGATGGTGCCACCGACCAGAACGGCAGCCCATAGGACCAGCGCCGTAAGGACGGGCACTGCGCTGTGACGTTGTGCGGGCAAGGCGGGCAGCGTTGGCATCCCCGGTAGCATCCGGTGCAATGTGGCGTCGCGGTCGATAAAGTGGTGTTTGAGCGCGCCTGCGATGTGCAGCAGGAGGGCTGCGATCAACACTTTGGTTGCGATCCAGTGTACCGCGCTAAAGATGTGTTCGATATTCGTAGATTTCGGCACCAGCGGCAGTCCCTGACCGAAGGGCCACCAGATCGGGGCGAAACCTGCGGCGGCGGCATGTGATATCCAGCCTGACAGTGGCACGATCACCAGCGCGCCATACAACGCCCAGTGGACGGTTTCAGCGGCAAAGCTTTCGGCGGGTTTGTCGGCGTTCATCAGGCCCGGTTTGGGTTGGCTGAGCGCCCATGCGATACGGCCCACGGCGACGAAAAACGCGGTCACGCCAAGGGTTTTGTGCAGGGAAAACAGCCACGCTTTGCGGGCCAGTTCGATATCTGTCTCGTAGGGCAGGCGTTCGGCATACCAGCCCAGCGGGATCAGCGACAGGATCAGCAGGGCGGTCAGCCAATGAAAGGTTTTTGTGACGCCGCCGTAGTGGGTGGTGGTGTTGGTAAATGCCATAGTGTTTTTCCCGTTTGGAGTTGGGGATGAACCTAACGCCACAGGCAGTGCCGGCAATGGGAATTGGCGCGCAAAGGGTGTGCAGTCTTGTGCAGGTGGGCGCGGGCGGGCTAGACCGGAACAAAGATCAGTTGAGGAGATTTCCATGAGCATCGCATTCGTATTCCCCGGACAGGGCGCGCAAACCATCGGGATGGGGCGGGCATTGGCCGAGGCCTATCCAGCGGCACGGGCCGTTTTTGACGAGGTGGACGCAGCACTTGGGGAAAAGCTGTCTGCGGTGATCTGGGAAGGCGACATCGAGGCGCTGACCCTGACCGAGAACGCGCAACCTGCGTTGATGGCCACGTCGATGGCGGCGATGGCTGCGTTGAATGCCGAAGGGATTGGTATCGAGCGGGCGTCATTTGTGGCGGGGCATTCGCTGGGTGAATATTCGGCGCTTTGTGCGGCGGGGGCTTTGTCATTGAGCGATACGGCGCGGCTGTTGCGCATACGGGGTCGCGCGATGCAGGCGGCTGTTCCGGTGGGACAGGGTGCGATGGCGGCGGTCTTGGGGTTGAGTGCCGAGGCCGCAGATGCGGTGGCACAGGCGGCAGCACAGGGCGATGTGTGTCAGTTGGCCAATGAGAACGACCCGACGCAGAATGTGCTTTCTGGTAGCACCGCAGCCATTGAGCGCGCGATCATCCTGGCCAAGGAGGCCGGTGCCAAGCGCGCGTTGCCTTTGCCGGTGTCGGCACCTTTCCATTGTGCGTTGATGCAACCGGCAGCGGACGAGATGGCGCAGGCTTTGGCGGATGTGACTTTCAATGACCCTAGCGTGCCACTGGTGGCGAATGTGCTGGCCGAGGCTGTGACCTCAGCGGACCGGATCCGCGATTTGCTGGTGCAGCAGGTGACGGGGCGGGTGCGTTGGCGGTCTTCGGTGGAATGGATGGCCGCCCAAGGCGTGACCGAGTTTTGGGAAATTGGCGCAGGCAAGGCGCTGTCAGGGATGATCCGCCGGATCGCCAAGGACAGCACCATGCGCAACGTCGGCATGCCGGATGATGTGGCGGCAGCAAAAGACGCGTGATGCGCTGAATTGAGATTAAGAAGGAACGATATATGTTTGATCTGACAGGTAAAAATGCGCTCGTGACGGGTGCATCTGGTGGCATTGGTGCGGATATTGCGCGCAAACTGCATGCACAGGGGGCCGTTGTGGGGCTGTCTGGCACGCGGGTGGAACCGCTGGAGGCGCTGAAGGCTGAACTGGGTGAGCGCGCGCATGTACTGCCCTGTAACCTGAGCGATATGGACGCGGTCGAAGCGCTGCCCAAGGAGGCTATCGCGGCGATGGGGTCGGTCGATATTCTGGTGAACAATGCGGGCATCACGCGGGATAATCTGTTCATGCGTATGTCGGATGATGAATGGAATTCGGTGATCAATGTAAACCTGACGGCGACATTCAAGCTTTGTAAGGGCGTGATGCGCGGGATGATGAAGGCGCGCTGGGGCCGGATTGTGAATATTTCCAGCATTGTGGGGGCGACAGGCAATCCCGGTCAGGCGAATTATGTGGCCTCCAAGGCGGGTATGATCGGCATGTCCAAATCCTTGGCTTATGAGGTGGCAAGCCGGGGAATTACCGTGAATGCGGTAGCACCGGGGTTTATTGCGACGGCGATGACAGAAAAGCTGACGGACGATCAGAAGGCTGGTATCATGGCACAAATTCCCGCCGGTCGCATGGGCAATCCGGATGAAATTGCCTCAGCCGTTGTCTACCTGAGCAGTGCGGAAGCCGCCTATGTCACGGGGACGACCTTGCATGTGAATGGCGGCATGGCCATGTTGTAAGCCAGCACGCAATACCGTTTGCGCAAACCCGATCCTATGCTAAAGGGGGCGCAGAATCTTATCAGGGGACGCTTGCTTGCATCCTCGTCTTCGTGCAAATGAAGGCAGAGCCGCTCTGGAAACGGGGCAAACTCCAACCGTCCACTATGGGCGCACGGATCGTAAAATAGGCCTTTGGGTCGAAAAGATGAGGACTTACTTATGAGCGACGTCGCAGACCGCGTAAAAAAGATCGTTGTGGAACACCTTGGTGTTGAAGAGGACAAAGTTGTCGAGAATGCGTCGTTCATCGACGATCTTGGCGCAGACAGCCTTGACACTGTCGAGTTGGTAATGGCGTTCGAAGAAGAGTTCGGCATCGAAATTCCTGATGACGCAGCCGAGAACATCCAGACGTTCGGCGATGCGGTCAAGTTCATCACTGAAGCGGCCTAAGCGCTGACATGCCGGGCGCGGATCGCGTCGGCAAATAAATTCCTGAAGCGGCGTTATTCCAAAGCGGAATGACGCCGCTTTTTTGTGCTTGGGGTCTTGAAGGGCTTGCTCATCGGCTGCGCTCTTCGCAGTATGGGTTCAGAGCAGAGCAACTGCCGCACAACAGGTTCCGCATTCATGTCCCGCACTATTCCGACCATCAACACATCCCGTGTGACCTTGCGCGCCATGCGCACGGAGGATTTCGCGCGCTTTGCCGAGATTTGGGCGATTCCGGAGGTGGTGACGCATATCGCGGGCAAGCCACGCAGCAAGGCGCAATCGTGGGATGCGTTTTTGCGCAATGCAGGTCATTGGCAGATCAGCGGTTTCGGGCAATGGGCGGTGCAGCCGCGCGGGTTTGCGCATATGGCAGGACAAGCCGGGTTCTTTTTTGGCTCTCGCGGGCTTGGCGACGATTTTGACCCTTATCCGGAGGCCGGTTGGGTGTTGGAGCCTGCGGCCCAAGGCAAGGGGCTGGGGTTGGAGGCAGTTCAGGCCGCGCATGACTGGTTTGACCGCGTCGTAGCGGGGCGCACGGTTTGCATGATCACGCCCGAAAATACCGGATCGCTGCGCATTGCCGAGGCGATGGGGTATGTACCCCTGCGCGACACTGAAATGGACGGAGATGTCGTGCGTTTGATGACGCGTAAAGGGCCTTTGGTCTAAGGCGTTTATAGCTCAGGCTTGAACTAGGCAGGCGCTGCGCGGTATAGCGCTGCAAAGCGGTAGGAGAGGCTTCATTATGCGCAGAGTAGTTGTGACGGGTTTGGGACTGGTGACACCCTTGGCAGACGGGGTCGAGGAAAGCTGGAAGCGGATATTGGACGGGCAGTCCGGTGCGGGGCCGATTACGGGGTTCGATGCCAGCGCGCTGGTCACGCAATATGCCTGTGAGGTGCCGTTGGGAGACGGTACAGACGGGACATTCAACGCCGACACCTACATGGCGCCGAAAGAGCAGCGCAAAGTCGATACGTTTATTCTGTTCGGGATGGCGGCCGCGCAGCAGGCGGTCGAAGATTCGGGCTGGATGCCTGAGGGCCGTGAAGATCAGGAGCGCACGGGCGTTCTGATCGGGTCCGGCATCGGTGGTTTGAACTCTATCGCCAACACCGCGATCATGATGAAGGAAAAGGGCCCAAAGCGCGTCAGCCCGTTCTTTGTACCCGGTGCGTTGATCAATCTGATCTCGGGTCAGGTTTCTATTCGCTACGGGTTCCGGGGGCCGAACCATTCGGTTGTGACGGCTTGTTCCACGGGAGCACATGCGATTGGCGATGCATCGCGCCTTATCCAGTATGGCGATGCGGATGTGATGATTGCAGGCGGGGCCGAGGCTGCGATCTGCGAGATTGGCATTGCAGGGTTCAACGCGTGCAAGGCGTTGAGCACCAAGCGCGGGGATGATCCCAAGAAAGCCAGCCGTCCCTATGATGCTGACCGTGACGGGTTTGTTATGGGTGAGGGCGCGGGCATTGTCGTGTTGGAAGAATACGAGCACGCCAAGGCGCGCGGTGCCAAGATTTATGCCGAGGTATTGGGTTACGGTTTGTCGGGGGATGCCTATCACATCACCGCGCCGTCCGAGGACGGTGAAGGTGGCGAGCGGTCAATGCGTGCGGCCTTGCGCAATGGCGGCAAGGAACCAGCCGATATTGATTATATCAACGCGCATGGCACATCGACGATGGCCGACACCATCGAGTTGGGTGCGGTTGAGCGGATGATGGGCGATGCGGCCAGCAAGGTGACGATGTCGTCGACAAAATCCGCGACAGGGCATTTGTTGGGGGCTGCGGGGGCGATCGAGGCGATTTTCTCGATTTTGGCGATCCGTGATCAGATTGCACCGCCGACGATCAACCTTGATAATGTGGCCGTTGAGACCAAGATTGATCTGGCCCCGAACAAGGCCGTGAAGCGTGAGATCAATGTGGCGTTAAGCAATTCTTTTGGTTTCGGCGGTACGAATGCGTCCGTTCTGTTCGGGAAAGTCTAAGCCATGTGGCGACATATTGCGTCCAATGCGATCACGTTTCTGATGGTCGGGCTGTTCCTTTTGGGCGGTCTGATCATGTGGGGCAAAGGCGAATATGAAAGGACTGGCCCGCTAACGGAAGCGATTTGTATTGAGGTTCCAAGGGGTGGGAGTTTTCGTCGCGTTAGCAGAGAACTTGAAGAACGTGGTGCAGTAAAGAATTCTGCGATAATGCGGATTGGCGCGGATTACTCTGCCAAACTAGACGATTTGAAGTTTGGTAGTTGGTTGGTTGAGGTAGGCTCTTCCATGGAAGAAATTGTGGATACAATTACGAAAGGTGGCGCAAGTAGCTGCGGAACCGAAGTGGTCTACCGGATCGGGGTGAACCGTGTGTCGGTGCAGGTGCGCGAGTTGGACCCGGCGACGAACAGGTTTGTCGAGCAGGCGGAATATGTGCCCGGCGAGGATGCGGTACCTGCGGTTTATGAAGAGAAGAAGGCCGAGGCAGACACGCGGTTTCGGGTGGCGGTCGCGGAAGGTGTGACCAGCTGGCAGATCGTGAACGCATTGCAGTCGATAGATGTGTTGGCGGGGGACGTGCCTGCGGTGCCTGCCGAGGGTGCGCTTGCGCCCGATAGCTATGAAGTGAGCCAAGGCGATGATCGTGGTGCCGTGTTGAGCCGGATGGCGGTCGCGCAGGAAGCGCTGATCGCGGCGGCTTGGGAGGCGCGTGATCCCGATTTGCCGATCAGCTCACCCGAAGAACTGTTGACGCTTGCGTCGATCATCGAGAAAGAAACCGCCGTTGCCGACGAGCGGCGACAAGTGTCGAGCGTGTTCGTGAACCGTTTGAACCAAGGCATGCGGTTGCAGACCGACCCGACAGTGATTTACGGCATTACACGCGGTGAGGGTGTGTTGGGGCGCGGTTTGCGACGCTCTGAGTTGCGAGCGGAGACGCCTTGGAACACCTATGTGATCCCCGGTTTGCCGCCGACCCCGATTGCCAATCCGGGGCGTGCCAGCCTGATGGCCGCGGCGCAACCGGATCAGACGCCCTACATCTTTTTTGTGGCGGATGGTACGGGCGGGCATGCATTTGCCGAAACCCTGGCCGAGCATAACGCCAATGTGGCCGTCTGGCGGCAGATCGAGGCAGAGCGCGGTGCGGCAGCTGCGGGCGGTGCGTCCACCGGCGGCGGGGACTGACGCAACTTGGACGGGTCCCCGCGGGGACATTTCCAAGGTGTTGATATTGCTGAACGCACGGTTGTGTAAGGTATTGTTAACACAGTTTTTATTGACTTTGCGCACGGTCTGGCGTATACATTTTGACATGCTGGTAGAGATGGGCAAGCGGCCACGGGGATAATTCTCCGGAGGTCGCTTTTTCATGTCTGCTTGGTCGGGGGACCCTACTGAAAGGTATGTGTCGAAATGACCATGATTACCCCGGATGAAGAGATTGAGCATGGCACCGAGGTGTTGAACGCGCTCTTGCAATCCATTCGTGCGCTCAGGCGCGAGATTGAAGGGCTGAAAGAGCAGGCTCAATCGGGAGAGGTTTTGAGTGAAACTGACGTGAGCAAACCCATGGGCAAAGTCCAAGGATTGGTCGCGCAATGTGCAAAAGCGGAGACATATCTAAATGAGTGTAGAAGCAAGCAAGCTGGTATCGCGCGGGGTGGCTACGCCCTCGATATGGACAGGGCAAGGGCTGAGATCGGGTGCAAGCTGGATCGGCTCAGAAGATGTAGCGGTGCAAGACCAGTTTCTGAATGAGTTGGATGAGGGAGAGCTTTTGGCTCTCCCTTATTTGTTCGAGTTCTGGGCAATGCCTCATCAATTGCCGCCGCAAGGATCTTGGCGCACGTGGGTTGCGTTGGGTGGACGCGGTGCGGGCAAGACAAGGGCCGGGGCGGAATGGGTCCGGTCGATGGTCGAGGGGTCGCGGCCTTTGGATGAGGGGCCATGCAAGCGCGTCGCGCTGGTGGGCGAGACGATTGAACAAGTACGCGAGGTGATGATTTTTGGTGACAGCGGGATCTTGGCGTGTTCGCCGGAGGACCGCCGGCCGGTATGGGAGGCGGGGCGCAAGCGGTTGGTGTGGCCGAACGGTGCGGTGGCGTCGGTTCATACGGCGCAGGACCCTGACGGGTTGCGTGGGCCGCAGTTTGATGCGGCGTGGGTTGACGAGTTGGCCAAGTGGAAAAAGGGGCAGGAGACGTGGGACCAGTTGCAGTTTGCGCTCAGGCTGGGGGATGATCCACGGGTTTGTGTGACGACGACACCGAAGAATGTCGAGGTGTTGAAGGCCCTTTTGGCGTCGCCCTCAACCGTGCAGACCCATGCGCCGACGGAGGCGAATGCGGCGAATTTGGCGTCCTCGTTCTTGGAGGAGGTCAGAGCAAGGTATGCCGGGACAAGGCAAGCGCGGCAGGAGTTGGACGGGGTGCTGTTGGCGGATGCCGAGGGCGCGCTGTGGGGCAGTGAGATGTTGTCGCATTGTGTGGTGAAATCCTTGCCGGAGTTTGACCGGATCGTGGTCGGATTGGACCCTGCGACGACAAACGGTAAGGCGTCTGATGAATGCGGGATAGTGGTTGTGGGGGCCGTGACCAAGGGGCCGCCGCAAGATTGGCGGGCAGTGGTGTTGGCCGATTGCACGGTACAGGGGGCGACGCCGAATGGTTGGGCGCGGGCGGCGATTGACGCGATGACGCAGCATGGGGCGGACCGGCTGGTGGCCGAAGTTAATCAGGGCGGTTTGATGGTGGGTGAGGTGCTGCGGCAGGTTGATCCGCTGGTGTCGTTGAAGTCTGTGCATGCCTCAAGAGGCAAGGTCGCACGGGCGGAGCCTGTGGCCGCGCTGTATGAACAGGGGCGTGTGGGGCATGCGATCGGGTTGACCAAACTGGAGGACCAGATGTGCCGGATGACGGCGCGGGGGTTTGAAGGGTCGGGATCGCCGGACCGGGTGGATGCTTTGGTCTGGGCCTTGCATGAGCTGTTGATTGAGCCTGCGGCCAAGTGGCGGTCGCCGGGGGTGCGAAGTTTGTAACGGGTTGTTTTGAGCGGCTGAGACGGAAACGGGCGCGTGCCGGATTTGGTGCGCGCCCCTTTTTATGGGGTGTTGCGGAGGGTGCGTTCGGTGGGTCGGACAGGTCCTAAAGGTTTTAAGTCAAATTGTATTTCATAGCCGATTGGGGCGGTTCGGATTGGCGGGCCAATGGGTCGAAGTTGAGTTGAGGAGCAGGATATGTTTGATTTTCTGAAACGCGGAACGGCAGCGGCGTCTGTACCTGCGCAGAAAGCATCGGCAGCGGGCAAGGTGGTGCCGTTCCAGACGCAAGGCCGTGTGGCATGGAGCCCGCGCGATGCGGTGAGCCTGACCAAGACGGGGTTTTTGGGCAATCCGGTCGGGTTTCGCTGCGTGAAA
>Ga0115564_10000150_pt1 | contig 68572 bp, 69 predicted proteins | sample COGITO_mtgs_1105_7_FD_88680 | JGI IMG/M metagenome (GOLD analysis project Ga0115564, IMG submission 88680) | Pelagic marine microbial communities from North Sea - COGITO_mtgs_110523 | ecosystem: Environmental > Aquatic > Marine > Epipelagic | place: Germany:Helgoland, sampling site Kabeltonne...
AAGGAGGACTTTGAAACTAAGGCGCTTGCAGCACGCTAAATCCGCTGCTTAACTAAACACAGATGAGCGGTGACTCCTAAAAGTCAAAACGCTCTCTGTCTCAAACTGTATGATGACGGACAGGTGAACGGATGCGTGATTTGTATCCTGATCAGCGGTCCTTGTTTTGGATGCAGGAGTTTAGCGGCTTCAAAGTAAAGGTAGATCGTAGCCCTAGAACAAAGGACGCTTGGGTAGCTAACGACATAGGAACGATAGGGCCAGACGAGGAGCTAGACACGCTTGAGAAGGTCTACGCGCACATAGAGGCCCAGTTAAAACCAAAACTTAGAGGGAAAGCCCTCACGGACGCTAAACGTGCGACAGTCCAGCGCGATTACCAGCGAGAAGCACTGGGCGAGGGCTTTGTAGATAACCCTCCCCTCGTGAATGCAGCTAAGACAGCTTGTAAGGCCATAGCAAAGGAAGGCGGCTCGTCAGAAGCCGTCCAAGCGCTGATTGACCAAGAGGCCAGCAGACTTGAAGAGATGCACTGTGAGGAGGCCCTGAACGACGCTCAGCAGGTAACGCTACGCGATACTATCATGCGATCTATTGTAGACGCGCTAATGGCCGCGGGTGTGGTGGAGCGCCTTCTGTTAGAGCGCAAAGAGAAGCAAGCCTACTTTCTGTGGGGCCACATCAAGGCCAACTGCATTGTGGGTGATCAGCTTGAGCTAGGTCAGAGCACGTACAAGAACTGGTGTGGCGGTGATAGCAAAGCGCATAAGGCGAGCCTTGATGTATTGGCAAAGCTAGGCGCAGTGCGTGTTACATGGGGCAAGAAGGGCTTGGCGACAGGTAAGGCTACGTTAGTTAAGCGGCTACTTTGAGAGGTAGATCAATCAATAAAGCTGGGTACAAACTGGGTACAAATCCAATTAAATCAGCCCTTAAGGGCTTGAAATTAAACAATAATATGGTGTATGGCGGAGACGAAGGGATTCGAACCCTCGAGACCCTTCCGGGCCTACTCCCTTAGCAGGGGAGCGCCTTCGACCACTCGGCCACGTCTCCGCTGGTGGGAATAGCCTTGAAGGGCATCAGGATACAAGTCGGAAAATGCATGGGTCCGCTAAAATTTTAAGGCTAGGGCAGTTTTGACATTTCGGCGATGAATTGTCGTTTCACATCCTCCGATCGCACTGACATCAGAACGTTCACATCTGCGCGGCCATCGTGCGCACGCTGCGTGGCACCGGCGGTGTCGCTATCACAGGATACGGCTACGGACACGCTTTGGGCGGTAAACAGATCGGGGTGTGTACAGGCAATAACTGCTGCGGGATCGTGCAGGGAACAGCCGTCGTGTTTGCCGACTGTCGTGTAGAAATGCAGATAGAAGCGGCTCATCTCGTTGATCATCCCGCCAAGGCGGGGGCTGGCGGCCTCGATCGCGTCGAAATCTTCTGCTGTGCAGAGAATGCGGTGCGTCACATCAAGGCCGACCATGGTGATGTTTGCGCCGGACGCAAAAACCCGTTCCGCGGCGTGGGGATCATGGTAGATGTTGGCCTCTGCGTGCGGGGTGATGTTGCCGCCTTCCTCTAATGAACCGCCCATGAGTACGATGCGTGCGACATTACTGGCAAAGTCGGGATCCAGATCGAGCGCATCCGCGATGTTTGTCAAAGGCCCAATTGGGCAGACGACAATTTCGCCTTTGTACTCGCGGGCCATGCGCGCGAGGAAGGCCGCGGCGCTTTCGTCACATGCTTGGCCCTTTGGTGTCTCTGCGGGCAACGTGCCAAAGCCCTCATCGCCATGCACGTTATGCGACGGCGGGAACGCGGGCAGGGAGCGAGGTTTGTTGGCACCTTCGGCCACGGGCACGTCAGGTAAGTCTGCCCATTCTAGAAGGTGCAGGGCGTTACGCGTCGCCTGTTCTGTCGTGACATTGCCGAAGATTGAGGTGAGGCCGACCAACTCAATGTCTGGTGCGGCTGCCGCGTAAAAGATCGCCATCGCGTCGTCGATGCCGGGATCTGTGTCGATGATGAGTTTGATTGGTTGTGTCATGTGTTCTGCCTCTTGCTTGGTGGGTATGCTGCGGCTTTGCGTGGCAAGGTGCAATGACGATTTTATGACCTGCGAGACTGACATTAACAATTGCATCATTAAGTTCAGACGTTACCATTTCGCGTGGGAGCGAGATGCAAATGACTGTTTTAACTTTGGAAATGATGGTGGTGCTTGGACTGCTGACCTTCACCGTGTTTTTGTTCGTCTCTGAAATCATCCGCATCGATCTGGCTGCGATCTTAGTGATGGTGATACTCGGCGGCCTGAGCACTTTGCCGGGTCTTGAAAATCTCGCAGAGCGGAGCGAATTGTTTTCTGGCTTTTCGTCCAATGCTGTGATGTCGATTATTGCGGTAATGATTATCGGGGCCGGCTTGGACAAGACGGGCTTGATGTCGAAAGTCGCCGCTCTGATCTTGAAGCGGGGCGGCACGACGGAGCGGCGCATCATCCCGATTGTCTCAACCACGGTTGGTGTGATTAGTTCGTTCATGCAAAACGTTGGGGCGGCGGCGCTGTTCCTGCCTGTCATCAGCCGGATTTCTGCTCGCACGGAGATCCCGATGAGTCGTCTCGCAATGCCCATGGGGTTTTGTGCGATCCTTGGAGGTACGATCACCATGGTTGGATCGTCGCCGTTAATTTTGCTCAATGATTTGCTGATTTCAGCGAACGTGACCCTGCCTGCGGATCAACAAATGAAACCGTTCGGTTTGTTTTCTGTGACGCCTGTTGGCGTCATGCTGGTTCTGACTGGGGTTTTGTATTTTGTGCTGCTTGGCAAGTGGATTTTACCCGTCACGCGGGGACGTGGTGCGGATGCGGGGGCCGGGCGCTCTATGCAGACCTTCGTGGAAAACACCTATGGCCTGCGCGCGGATATGTTTGAGGTGCGCGTGCCTGAAGGGTCGATCCTGATTGGTCAAAAGCTCTCTGATATTATGGTCGCGCATCACCTTTATATTTTGGGAACGTCCTATAAAGGTCACAAGGTGATTGCACCCATGGCCGACACCTTGATCGAAGCGCCCGCTCGACTGGCGATCTTGGGCTTGCGGCGCGTGCTTGAGGATGAGTTTGCAGACCCCTACGGGTTAGAGATTTTGCCAGCATTGGACGTTTTCTCAGACGATTTTGCAGCCACGCAGTCTGGGGTGGCGGAGGTAGTTATTCCGCCTGGTTCAACCGTGATTGGGCAATCCCCGATTGAGCTGCGTTTGCGTCAAACCCATGGCTTGTCTATCCTGGCGATCCATCGCGGCGAAGAGACGTTGAGTCATGTGGAGACTGAAGATCATATTGCGACACACATTGGGGGGGTGAACCTCCAAGCGGGCGACACCTTGGTCGTGCATGTGCAATGGGATCGTTTGACCCGACTGAAGTCCGATCAGGACTTTGTGGTTGTGACGTCCGATTTCCCGCAAGAGGAGTTGCGCCCGCACAAAGTGAATTGGGCGCTCGGGTTTTTCTTGATGACGCTCAGTTTGATCTTGTTCACGGATCTTTTGTTGTCGCTTGCCTTGCTCGCGGGGGCGGTTGGCATGATCCTGTCGCGTGTGCTGTCTATTGATGAAGCCTATGAGGCGGTGAGTTGGAGCACTGTGTTCCTGCTCGCCTCGTTGATACCATTGGGACAAGCGGTGCAAAATACCGGGACGGCCACGTGGATCGCGGAGCAAATTCTGACGCTCCTAGACGGCTGGCCGCTGTGGTCTTTGCAGCTAGGTGTTGCGGTGTTGGCGACAATCTTCACTTTGGTGATGTCGAACGTAGGGGCCACGGTTTTACTGGTGCCTTTGGCTATCTCGATTGCGATTTCAGCGGGGGGCGATCCGGCGATCTTTGCCCTGACAGTCGCAATCTCAACGTCGAATTCGTTCTTGATCCCAACACATCAGGTCAACGCATTGATCATGGGTCCTGCGGGTTATCGCGTTATCGATTTCGTGCGCTCAGGCGGGATCATGACGGTTCTATTTTTGATCGTGTCGATGACTGGGCTATCGCTGTTCTTTTAATAACTGTTAGGGTGAACACAGCGTTGGTGCAGCGCTACGTCGACACTGTCAGATGATGCAGAAAACAGGCCGCTTACTGAGCCTCAAGGAAGTGATATCCATCAAGAAGCGTTGCGCAAAGCCTCTCAGAGAAGCGATGAGACGTGACATCGATCAAGCTCGGGCTGTGCGGTTTAATATCGCCGATTTCTGCCGATCTGACGGCTATCAATGGGTGTGACAAGGCAAGCAGCTTGCGATGGCTCGCGCCTTTGCCGTGCTTTAACACGTTGATCGCCAGATAGAATTGGTAGAGCTTGTCAGCAAGGTCGGTTTGACCCGCATCGATCAATCGCGTTTTCAATTTTCGCGAAAAAGGACCACGTTTGAAATGATGCTGCAGGCGCGCTTCAAACGTCGAGAAAAGATCAACCATCATCTCCTCCAAAGACTTGGTTGCCGCCTGCGCCCCTTCAGGGTCATTTGCACCGTGCAATTCGACGATACGCGCTTCGATGGTTTTCGCGGTGTCCTGCGCCAGAGCGATGCGTTCTGGTAGGCTTTGAGAACTTTCCATTAATCTTCTTTCTAAAGTTTGGCTCGTCCATACGCTATCGGTTAAAGAATGATATCCTAAACTGAGCGTTGGGCAGGATCGTTTTGTTATAAACGGCCCGAGTGTTGCTCGAACCATTGGAACTTAAAGAAATGCGAGAGCCAAATGAATCAAACAGGCTGCTCTGGCGCAGAGCCTTGGAGAAATTCCAAAGACGGTGAAGAGGCATAAAATTGCGAAAGCCAAGTTGATTAGGTTTAGGGTGAATACCCAGACAAGTAAGAGTTGAAATAGCCACAAAATAAGGAAATTACCTTAGATTAGCGGCGGGCCCACCTTGGGTTAAGATGTTGTCGACAATAGTAATTTATAAGGAAAAGGGATCATCTTTTGGCGATCGGATAACATGGAATGACAGCCTAAATGACATCATGTGACGCCGAATGATCCAAGGTTACATCCTATGACATCTCACCCGATTGTTGAGTTTGGCAACGCTGTGAAAAGGGCACGGCTTGATTTGGAAATGTTGCGAAGTTGAATGAAGAGTTGCGGTTTGACGAGGTTGACGCGTTGTTTGAAGTTGAAGAAATATGAATGCGAGAAGCAAATGTTCCGACAGAAGAACGGCAGGCTGAAGAAGCACGACAGCTTTTACAACAACGCGTAGATCAAGACCGCATTCGAAACCAGCCTGATCTGGCAGCTAATTGCCTTATCGCGGACTTGGGCAAGCAATCATATCCCAAAGGTCTCTTTTCTGCTCGGAATTCATATTGTTTTGATCGGATGCAAAAGGCGGATGCGTCGGGGGACATGTTTGCACCGCGCGTTGCTTTAGAAATGGCAAAAGCAAATTACGAGAAGGTAAAGGGCAAGCAAGCATTAGAAGGCAATAGCTTAAACACTTTGGGAAATGACTATTTCGAAGTAGTGAAGCGTTTATTGTACTCTTGAAGTTTGGTCATCGCACGCAATGCTCTCGAAGGTGCTTTGAAAAAAACGAGCAAGTCGAAACAGCTTCTTCAATGGGTATCCTCTCAGAAATCTTTTGGTGTCGTCTCGATCGAAATCGGCGAACGAGAGAAGGATGAAGGGCTTTTGCAGGAAGTAGTGCGGGCGCTTCAGGGGGCCTTAGCAGTGTGGCAGGCCCATGAAAGCGAAAATCAGAAATTCACTTGGAGCAATCTTGGGAATATTCTGCAAACTCTAGGTGAATTGACGCTCGATGTAGATGTTTTGAAGCGTGTGATCGACGCAAAAGAAAACACGCTGGATTTGAAAGGCGGAAAGCGGGACGTTTTGGATCGGGTGTTGACCGAGAATAACCTTGGCTTAGCGCAGCGCTGGTTAGGCGCGGTTAGCGGCGATCTAGAAATGCTGGAAACAGCGCGCGCCAGCTATAAAGCTTGTGAAGATGTTGATCTGCAGGGTCATGCAAGTTTTAATTGGGTGCGTCTCCAGTGGAACATTGCCGACTTAGCGCTGGCGCGGTTTTTGCTTGAGCCGGATGTGGCACTACTGATTGTAGCGCGCGCATGTTTGCAAGGCGCGCGAGATTTTTGAGGACGGCATGGACTGGACTAACAAACCCAACGCTGTGATAAATTGCTTGTGCAGATTGAGGCGGCGGAAGCCGCTTAGTTGTTAAACAAGAAATGCAGCACGTCGCCGTCTTTGACGGTGTAGCCCTTGCCCTCCGCGCGCATTTTCCCGGCTTCTTTGCTGCCTTGTTCGCCATTATGTTCGATGTAGTCGTCATAGGCGATGGTTTCGGCGCGGATGAAGCCTTTTTCGAAGTCACCGTGGATGACGCCTGCGGCTTTGGGGGCGGAGGTGCCTTCGCGGATGGTCCATGCGCGGGCCTCTTTCGGGCCGACCGTGAAGTAGGTTTCCAAGTGCAGAAGATCGTAGCCTGCGCGAATCAAGCGATCTAGGCCTGCTTCCTCTAGGCCCATTTCTTCGAGGAACATTTGCGCTTCTTCAGCGTCGAGCTGGCTGATTTCCTCTTCGATTTGCGCGGAGATGATGACGTGGCTGTTGCCTTGAGCCGCGGCCATAGCGGCGACGGCTTCGGAGTGGGCGTTGCCTGCCGCACTCTCAGATTCGCCAACGTTGCAAACATAAAGCACGGGTTTGGATGTGAGCAGTTGTAGGAGTTTCCATGCACGTAGGTCGTCTTCGTCAACGTCTACGGTGCGGGCGGGCTTACCATCTTCCAGAGCGTTTTGGGCTGCTTCGAGAAGGCGGTCTTGTTGGATGGCTTCTTTGTCGCCACCGCGTGTTTTGCGGGTCAGGCCTTCGCGGCGCTTCTCGACGCTTTCCAAATCGGCGAGCATTAGTTCGGTCTCGATGGTTTATGCGTCTTCCACAGGATTTACGCGGCCATCGACGTGGGTCACATCGCCATCTTCAAAGCAGCGCAGCACGTGCGCGATGGCGTCTGTTTCACGGATATTGGCGAGGAATTGATTGCCGAGACCTTCGCCCTTGGAAGCACCTTTCACGAGACCCGCGATGTCTACGAATGTCATGCGTGTTGGGATGATTTGCTTGGAGCCTGCGATGTCTGCGAGTGTGTCGAGGCGCGCATCTGGTACGGCGACGTCGCCCACATTTGGTTCAATCGTGCAGAAGGGAAAGTTTGCGGCTTGCGCGGCAGCGGTCTTGGTCAAAGCGTTAAAGAGCGTGGATTTACCAACGTTTGGCAGTCCGACGATACCCATTTTGAAACCCATGATGCTCTCCTTTTTGCGCGCTGCGCTTCCATATGGCAGGTTTTTTGCGTCGTGCAAGGTGATGCTGTGGTTAGGTTGTCTGAAAAAGGGAGGAAGATCGATGAAAGTAACACCATATTTAACATCTGCGGGTGACTGCGCAGAAGCGATGACGTATTATGAGAGTGCTCTTGGTGGCAAACTGAGCATGGTTATGACCTTTGTGGATATAATGGGTGAGGGCGCGCCTGAGGACTTGGGCGATAAGATGGCGCACATGACGTTGGAGTTGAGTGATGGTAGCCAGTTGTTCGCATCTGACGTGTTTGAGGAGGTGGAGTACAAGGGCGTTGAGGGCGTCGCGATGAGTGTGACCTGCGCTGATGCGGCAGACGCAGAGCGGCTGTTTGGTGTCATGTCCGAAGGTGGTACGGTGACCATGCCACTGAGCAAGACCGATTGGGCCGCGCTGTTTGGCATGTGTCGCGATCAGTTCGGTGTTGGCTGGATGATCGACGCTGATGCTGGCTAAATGTGCTCTGCGCGCGCTTGTTTGAGCATGCCTAAGGGGCGTGCCGGATGCCTTCGGCGGCGATATTTTTGGAAATGAGAAGCGCGTCTTAGACGAGTTGTAGCGATTTTTGCCGGGTTTCGGCGCTCAAGCACTTGCGCAAGGGCGCGCTTTCGCGGCAGATGCGAGGGACGTGTTTTTGACAAGGATTGCCCCATGACCCGGATCGATGCGAAATTTGAGAGCTTGCGTGCGCGCGGGAAAAAAGCGTTCGTGTCCTATATCATGGCGGGTGATCCGAACCCTGAAGTATCTTTAGAAATTATGCGTGGTCTGCCGGACGCGGGTGTCGATATTATCGAGCTTGGTTTGCCATTTACCGATCCGATGGCGGATGGCGCAACTATTCAATTGGCGGGGCAACGCGCGCTTGAAAGCGACATGACCTTGCAAAAGACGCTGGATATGGCACGCACGTTTCGCGAGGACGACGATACGACGCCCATCGTTTTGATGGGCTATTACAATCCGATCTATTCCCACGGTGTGGATGCGTTTTTGCGCGACGCCAAAGATGCGGGGATTGATGGGCTGATCGTGGTTGATTTGCCACCCGAAGAAGATGCTGAGCTATGCATACCTGCTCAAGAAGCTGGTTTGAATTTTATCCGCCTCGCGACGCCTACAACCGACGACGCGCGTTTGCCGCGTGTTCTGGAGAATACGTCGGGTTTTGTGTATTACGTTTCGATCACAGGAATCACCGGTGCGGCGAATGCTGAAGGTGCGGATGTTGGACCGGAGGTCGCGCGGATCAAGTCGCAAACGGATCTGCCTGTCATCGTGGGTTTTGGCATCAAAACGCCTGAGAAATCACGTGAGATTGCAGGTATTTCGGATGGGGCGGTTGTCGGCTCTGCGATTGTTGAAAAGATTGGAGCGGGTAACAGTCCTGCGGATGTGCTGGCCTTTGTAAAATCCCTTTCTGACGGTGCGCACAGTAGCTAGCGGATTGATCCGCAGTAACGATATTCTAGAAATGTGAGGGCGTGCCAAAATGGGGCGCCCTTTTTGTTTGCTCATTTACGGAAAAACTGGTAAAAAAAAGTTACCAATTTGGAGTTTTAGCATGACTGTTATCACAGAAATCAACGATCTTAAGCGCATTTATGAGCGTCGTGTTCCGCGTATGTTCTTTGACTACACGGAAAGCGGCAGTTGGACAGAGCAAACGTTTCGCGAAAATAGCTCTGATTTTGACCAGCTTCGACTACGCCAGAGAGTAGCTGTTGATATGACGGGACGCTCGACCGCGAGCCAAATGATTGGCGAGGATGTGGCGATGCCCGTCGCGCTTGCCCCAGTTGGGTTGACCGGAATGCAACATGCGGATGGGGAAATCAAAGCCGCGAAAGCGGCAGAGGCGTTTGGAGTGCCTTTCACTTTGTCGACGATGTCGATTTGCTCGATTGAGGCGGTGGCGGAGCAAACGGACAAGCCGTTTTGGTTCCAGCTTTATGCAATGAAAGACGAGGATTATGTGCGCCGCTTGGTCGAGCGCGCGAAGGCGGCGAAGTGTTCTGCGTTGGTTATCACGCTGGATCTGCAAATTCTGGGTCAGCGACATAAAGATGTGAAAAATGGCCTGTCTGCCCCACCCAAGTTGACGCCAAAAACAATTGCGAACCTGATGACCAAATGGACTTGGGGTTTGCAAATGTTGGGCACCAAAAACCGCGAATTTGGTAATATTGTTGGCCATGTGGAGGGAATTTCTGACACATCTCAGTTAAGCTCTTGGACCGCGGAGCAGTTTGATCCCGCCTTGGATTGGGATAAGATAGCCAAGATCAAAGAGATGTGGGGCGGTAAAGTTATCCTGAAGGGGGTTTTGGACGCGGAAGATGCGAAAATGGCGCTGAAAGTCGGGGCTGATGCGATTGTCGTGTCTAATCACGGTGGGCGTCAGCTGGATGGGGCGATGAGTTCCATCAAGATGCTACAGCCCATTTTGGATGCGGTTGGTGATCAGATCGAAGTGCATATGGATGGCGGTATTCGATCCGGTCAGGATGTTTTGAAAGCTTTGGCGATGGGGGCAAAAGGCACCTATATCGGGCGCGCCTTTATCTATGGCCTTGGCGCGATGGGGCAGGAGGGTGTTACGAAAGCCCTAGAGGTTATTCACAAGGAGCTTGATACTTCGATGGCGCTTTGTGGGAAGCGTAATGTTGGCGAGCTGACGAATGACGTTATCATGGTCCCAAAAGATTTTTCGGGCGATTGGGTGTGAATTCGTAGAGATTTGGTTTGTTTTTTAGCCTTTTTCGATAAACGCGTGAATTTTATTTAGTATTAAACTAAACGCTATGCGCTGTGCGCATAGCGCTACCCGCAGTAAGGTCTACCTGAGGTAATCTTTATTGAGTACCAAGATCACAACTTGATTTGCTGTCATGCGAACTGACTTGATGCAGCGAATAAGCTATGAATTTTGCGACGGATGTAGCTTGGTTTAGTATTAAATTAAACTAAAATATCATGCAGCGCTGTTTAGGGAAGAGGGACACATGACCGATCATCATCAAGATATTGACCCAACTGAATCGCAAGAATGGCAAGATGCCATATCGGATGTGATCGAACGTGATGGCGCGGATCGCGCGCATTATTTGCTCGACAAAGCGGTTCAGCAGGCCCGTGCGGCTGGCGCTCAGCTGCCGTTTTCGGCGACGACGCCGTATCAGAATACGATTCCGGTGGATGATGAATTGGACGTCCCGGGTGATCTGGACATGGAGTGGCGCATTCGCACGATTAATCGCTGGAACGCGATGGCGACGGTTGTGCGTCGCAATAAGGTCAGCAGTGAATACGGCGGGCATATCGCGTCCTTCGCAAGTTCTGCGGTGATGTATGACATCGGTTTGAACCATTTTTGGCGCTCAAAGTCCGCGATCCACGGCGGCGATCTGGTGTTCTTTCAAGGCCATGTGATCCCTGGTATTTACGCACGCTCTTTCATGGAGGGACGTCTGACTGAAGAGCAGATGGACAACTTCCGATCTGAAGTGAATGGTGGTGGTTTGAGCTCTTATCCGCATCCTTGGTTGATGCCGGATTATTGGCAGTTCCCCACTGTTTCTATGGGTTTAGGCCCGCTTATGGCAATCTATCAAGCGCGCTTTATGAAATATATGCACAATCGTGGGCATATCGATATGGCGGACCGTAAAGTCTGGGTTTTCCTCGGTGATGGTGAGATGGATGAGCCTGAATCGCGCGGCGCAATTGATCTGGCGGCGCGTGAAGGTCTCGACAACCTGATCTTTGTGGTGAACTGCAACTTGCAGCGTCTTGACGGACCTGTGCGCGGCAACGGTAAAATCGTGCAAGAGCTTGAAGGCGGCTTCCGCGGAGCAGGTTGGAACGTCATCAAATTGCTCTGGGGCAAGGGCTGGGATGCTTTGCTTGAGAAGGATACGACGGGTCGTTTGCGCCAGCTGATGGATGAAACGGTGGACGGTGACTATCAGACTTTCAAATCGAAAGATGGGGCCTACATTCGCAAACACTTCTTCGGAAAATACCCTGAAACAGCGGCGTTGGTTGAGGATTGGTCGGACGAGCAAATTTGGGCGTTGCGCCGTGGCGGGCATGAGCCGAAAAAGGTTTATACAGCCTTTAAGCGTGCGACTGAGACCAAAGGTCAGCCGACTTGTTTGTTGGTGAAAACCGTTAAGGGCTATGGTATGGGTACAGCAGGCGAGGGGCAAAACACTACGCATCAGCAAAAGAAAATGGCCGAAGATCAGCTTCGTGCATTTCGTGATCGTTTTCAGATCCCAATTTCAGACGAAGATCTGCCGAAGGCGCCGTTTGTATCGCTCAACAATCAGCAGAAAGCCTATTTGCTGGAAAAGCGCAAAGACCTTGGCGGGGAATTCCCGAAACGTGAATGGCGTGATGCGCCATCTTTACAAATCCCACCACTCGAAAAGTTTGATGCTCAACTAAAGAGCACGGGAGATCGCGAAATCTCCACGACTATGGCGTTTGTGCGCATCCTGACAACGCTTCTGCGTGACAAGAATATGGGTAAGCAAGTGGTACCAATCGTGCCGGACGAAAGCCGTACGTTTGGTATGGAAGGCTTGTTCCGTTCGGTCGGGATTTATAACCCGAAAGGGCAGAACTACACCCCGGAAGACCGCGATCAGATGTCCTATTATAAGGAATCCACCGACGGTCAGGTGCTGCAAGAAGGCATTAACGAAGCGGGCGCGATGGCAGATTGGATTGCGGCGGCGACGTCTTACTCCAACCATGGCGTACCGATGGTGCCATTCTTTATCTATTATTCCATGTTCGGTTTCCAACGCATTGGTGATCTCTGCTGGGCCGCTGGTGATAGCCGCGCGCGTGGTTTCATGTTGGGCGGTACTGCGGGTCGCACAACACTGAACGGCGAAGGTTTGCAGCATGAGGATGGGCATTCCCATATCCTCGCGGGAACGATCCCGAACTGTATTTCTTATGATCCGACGTTCAGCTTTGAGGTTGCTGTGCTGGTTCATCATGGTCTTCAGCGCATGTATGTGGATCAGGAAGATGTGTATTTCTATCTGACACTTATGAATGAGAACTACAGCCACCCAGAAATGCCGATGGGCGCGGAAGAGGGGATCATCAAAGGCCTCTATCGTCTGAGCAAAACGGCGAAACCTACGAAAAAGCATGTGAATTTGATGGGTTCTGGCACGATCCTTGTGCAAGCGATGAAAGCGGCGGAGATGCTGAAGGAAGACTTTGGCGTGACGAGCGACATTTGGTCCGCTACCAGCTTTAACGAGCTGGCGCGCGACGGGCAGGATGCGGAGCGGCACAATCGTTTGAAGCCACTGGCTGACACGCAGGTGCCTTATGTGACGCAAGCGTTGAGCGGGGCCAAAGGTCCTGTGATTGTCGCGACAGATTACATGAAGAACTATGCTGAGCAGATCCGCGCATATGTGCCGCAAGAGTTGGTGGTTTTGGGCACGGATGGCTATGGCCGTTCGGATAGCCGTGTGAACCTGCGCCGTTTCTTTGAGGTGGACGCGAACCACATTGCCGCCGCCGCGATGGTACAGCTTTTCAAAGAGGGGACGGTTTCGGAGAAAGATCTGAAATCTGCGCTTTCTAAATACGACATTGACGGCGCGAAGCCGAACCCCCGTTTGGTTTAATCGGGTAGAGGAGACAAGAATATGACAATCAAAGTAACAGTCCCCGACATCGGTGATTTCACCGATATTCCCGTGGTTACAGTTTTGGTAAGCGTTGGCGATACAGTCGCGCTTGAAGACCCAATTGTTGAGTTGGAGAGTGACAAAGCAACCATGGAAGTGCCGTCCTCTGCGGCGGGTGTGGTTAAAGAAATTAAGGTGTCCGAAGGCGATAACGTCTCTATGGGCAGCTTGATTTTGATCCTTGAGGGTGAGAGCGCCGCGGCGGCTCCAGCGGAAGCGCCAGCAGCTGCTCCTGCCCCTGCAGTTTCGACACCTGCTCCAACGGCGGCGCCTGCACCAGCAGCGTCAGTCATGGACGCAGGCTTTGGCAAAGCGCACGCCAGCCCGTCCGTGCGTGCCTTTGCGCGTAATCTCGAGATCGATCTGGCGAAGGTCAACGGCACTGGTCGTAAGGGTCGCATTCTGCGCGAAGACATTACCAAAGCGTTCAAGTCTACAGGCGCCCCAGTGGCGTCTAGTAGCGCGTCTAGTGGCATGTTTATTCCACCGATCCCTGTGATTGATTTCTCCAAATTCGGCACTGTCGAAGATGTGGAAATGCCCCGCATCAAGAAGCTGTCTGGCCCTGCGCTACACCGCTCTTGGTTGAACATTCCACATGTCACGCATAACGACGAAGCGGATATTACCGATCTCGATAAATACCGCAAAGAAATGGATACGATGGCGAAAGAAAATGGCTATCGCGTCACACTTTTATCCTTTGTTATCAAGGCGTCAGTCTCTGCTTTGAAAGAACATTGGGAGTTTAACTCTTCTATCCATCCTGATGGCGACAAGCTGATCAAAAAGAATTTTTATCATATCGGTTTTGCCGCTGACACGCCGCAAGGTCTGATGGTTCCGGTGATTAAAGATGCAGACAAAAAGGGTCTGGTGCAGATCTCTAAAGAGCTGATGGAGCTTTCTGCCGCTGCACGCGAGGGCAAACTTAAAGGTCCCGATATGCAAGGCGCGACTTTCACTATCTCATCCTTGGGCGGCATTGGTGGTACCTCGTTCACACCTATCGTGAATGCACCAGAAGTAGCGATCCTTGGGCTGACGCGCTCGAAAATGGCGCCTGTCTGGAATGGTGAAGAGTTCATGCCGCGTCTGATGCAGCCTTTGTCCTTGTCCTATGATCACCGCGCAGTTGATGGCGCTTTGGCGGCGCGGTTCTGCGTGACGCTCAAAGGGTTGCTTGGCGATATGCGCAAGTTGATGTGGTAAGGAAGGTATGACGATGGATATTCAAGTTCCTGATATTGGTGAATTTACCGACATCCCTGTTGTGACTGTTCTGGTTTCGGTTGGCGACACAGTCGCTGCAGAAGATCCTCTGGTCGAGTTGGAATCTGACAAGGCGACGATGGAAGTGCCATCCCCTTCTGCGGGTGTCGTTAAAGAGATCCTTGTGAGCGAAGGCGACAAGGTTTCAATGGGCAGCGTGATCATGCGCTTTGACGGTGCTGTTGCAGAGGTGGCTGCAGAATCCACGCTTGTAGACGCGCCTGCGACTATTGAGGTTCCTGCGGCGGTTGCCGCGACGGGCACAGTCAACGGCGCGGGTGATGTGCATGCTGAGGTGGTTGTTCTCGGCTCTGGGCCCGGTGGCTATACGGCGGCGTTCCGCGCTGCGGATCTGGGTAAAAAGGTTGTTCTTATCGAGAAAAACCCGACCCTAGGCGGTGTATGTCTGAACGTCGGCTGTATCCCGTCCAAAGCGCTGTTGCATGTGGCCAAGGTGATTACCGATGCCGAAGATATGGGCGCGCATGGTGTCAGCTTTGCCAAGCCGAAGATCGATCTCGACGAGTTGCGCAGCTTTAAAGATAGCGTTGTGGAGCAGCTTACGGGTGGTCTCACCGGGCTTGCGAAAGCACGCAAAGTGACGACTGTGAAAGGTGCTGGCACCTTTACCGGCCCAAACATGATTGAGGTGATCGAGGACGGCAAAGTCACCACGGTCAGCTTTGATCAATGCATTATTGCAGCAGGTTCCGAACCTGTGCATCTGCCTTTTCTGCCGCATGATGATGATCGTGTCATTGATTCAACAGGTGCGTTGGAGCTGAAAGATGTCCCCAAGCGGATGTTGGTTCTGGGCGGCGGTATCATCGGGCTTGAGATGGCCTGCGTGTATGATGCGTTGGGCAGCAAAGTGACTATCGTTGAACTGATGGATCAAATCATTCCAGGTGCGGATAAGGACATCGTGAAGCCTTTGCACAGCCGCATTAAGGGTCGATACGAAAACATTTTACTTAAGACCAAAGTGACCGCGATGGAGGCCCAAAAGAAGGGGCTGAAAGTTACGTTTGAAGATAGCAACGGCAAGGTCACGACCGATACCTTCGACAAGGTTCTTGTTGCTGTAGGTCGCATGCCAAATGGCAAGAAGATAGATGCGGACAAAGCGGGTGTAGCGGTCGACGAGCGCGGCTTTATCGCTGTAGACAGCCAACAGCGCACGGGGGTGCCGCATATCTTTGCGATTGGCGATCTGGTTGGACAACCTATGCTTGCCCATAAAGCCGTGCATGAGGGCAAAGTCGCTGCAGAAGTTTGCGCCGGCCACAAGCGCCACTTTGATGCGAAACTGATTCCGTCGGTGGCTTACACTGATCCAGAGGTCGCCTGGTGCGGTGTTACAGAGACGGAGGCAAAGGCCAAAGGCATCCCTTACGAGAAGGGCGTGTTTCCATGGGCGGCCTCTGGCAAGGCACTTTCCAATGGGCGCTCTGAGGGGATGACCAAGTTGCTGTTTAACCCCAAAGATCAGCGGGTTATCGGAGGCTGTATTGTGGGTGTCCACGCGGGTGACTTAATTGCCGAAGTTGGTCTTGCCATCGAGATGGGCGCGGATGCTGTGGACCTTGGTCACACAATTCATGCGCATCCGACCTTGTCCGAGACCGTGAATTGCGCAGCGGAAATGTTTGAGGGCACGATCACCGACCTGATGCCACCGAAGAAGAAAAAGCACTAAACGCGCATATTCGGTTTGTTTGGCCGCCTGTTCCGACTGGATGGGCGGCCTTTTTCGTTTCAATCGCTTCCGAAGTGCACGATTGTTTCTGTTTTGGCGACATTAAGGTAGGTGCGATGACAGTTGCGTGAGCATGGTTAACGATTGGCCCTTTCGAGTGCAAAAAAACGATTTTACGCAGGCTCGGGTAGGGCGAGATTTCTAGTCGCTCCTTTGGCCGATGGGCCGAAATGGTTTTTTTTGATACTTATTTCGCTCGCTTTGGCGATAGCCTTTGCAGGCTTTTCCGGAGCCGAGTCTGATCGCCTTGCATGCCAATGACCGTGCACGCGGCATCGCTGGTGGCCAAAGTCGATGTGTCCAGTCAAGCCATGACGGTGATACTGCATGGTAAGTGATCTGCAGTTGGCCTGTCTCAACTGCGCGCAAAGGCAAGTATACGCCGCGCGGGAGTTATTCACCGAAAAACCTGTCGCGTTATCACAAATCCAGCCTCTACAACAACGCGCTGGTGCCCTATTCGATTTTCTTTCGCGGCGATTACATAGCGCATGGGACCAATCAAACCTTGCGGCTTGGGCGGCCTGCATTTGTGCGCTGCATGCGGCTTCCTACCTCAAACGTGGCGGTGTTGTTTTCTTTGGTGAAGAAGCACGGGTCCAAGAACACGCAGATCGTCGTGCAAAACTGATCAGCCGTACACGGTGCCCCAGCGCTCAATCAGCTTTTGCTGCAAGGCTTTTGCGCGTCTGTTCCACGCACGACCGCCCTGTGGCGCTTCTTTGTTGCTTTTTTTGATGCCACGGCGTCTGTTGGTATCCGCGCAAATCATCGCAAAGGCGAGCTGCTTGCCTTCTGGCGCGGTTATATAACCGCTGAGTGCGCTGACAAAGTTCAAGGTTCCTGTCTTGGCATTCACTTTGATCGGGTGGTTCTTGATTACCTTGCGTTTTGCATCCCGCATCTCGAAAGGTTTGAGCAATTGTGCAAAGCCAGCACGGCGACGCGCAACGAGCATGGCGTTCAACATGCCTTGGGCGGAGACTTTGCTTGCGCCACTCAAGCCTGAATGATCGGTAAAACTTGCGTTGCCCATGCTGAGCGCTGTGTTGGCCCAGCGGCTCATGTCTTTGGCGGAGGCTTTCAGCGACGTTGCGCGCCCGCCGCGTTTGCGGGTGGCAGTAAGCCCGACGACTTCGGCCGTGAGGTTGGTTGAGAATTTGAGCATATCGCGCAAAATGGTGGTCAGTGGCGCACTTGTGTGCGTGACTAAGGCGCTGGTCTTAGGCGATTTGGTGCTGCGCTCGGGGTTCTTTAGGACGATGCCTTGCGATCTTGCGAAGGTCTGAAATACGTCCGCTGCATAGAGGCCTGGTTTGCGCACGGGCAACCAGCGCGATCCGCCTCTTCCCAAAGCGCCACGCGCGACAGTCCATTGATCAAACTTGCCGCCATCTTTGTAGGTGTAGACAGGCAAGTCCCGCGCCGCGATCTGCATTTTCGAGATGTAGACATTCGGTCGATGCTTGGTAGAGCCCGCATCCATCGTGATCGCATAGCCATTACTGCCGCGGCGCCATTCGAAATGCACGCGGTTGAAATTCAGGTTCAAGCCAGAGATCGCAGGATTATAGCTGACGTGATCGGGTTGCGACGGATCGATGTCATGCAGATTTGGGAGCGTGTTGTCCACATAGAAGAATTGCCCGCGCACCTCGCGGATGCCGAGGGATTTCAGTTGGGCTGCCATGCTGGCCAGCGCATTGGCATCAAGGGTTGGATCACCACCTCCAATCAAGAAGAGATCTTCACTGATGACACCGCCCGCTATGGGTCCGTTCGTCGAAATACGTGTGGCAAAGCGATGGTTGGGGCCGAGCGCATCCAAAGCGTAGAGCGCTGTAATCGCTTTTGCAGTGCTCGCGGGGGGGAGGCCAATGGCTTTGTTGTTGGTTTCAAGCAGCTTGCCTGTGCTAAGGTCTGCAACCGCAAAACCCACGGCACCTCCAAGTTGTGCCGCATCAATCAGCGTTTTGGACGAAGACGCGGTGCGCGCGACTTGGGCAGGTGCGTCCGCACGCGTGCTGCCGCTACGTGCTTGCGGGCGTAGAGATGAGAGTGGTGCGGTTGCAAACGCCACATGTCCAATGGAGGCGGAGGCGGCAGTCGTCAGAAAAAAACGTCTTGAAAATAATTTGGCCATATAAAGGTTAATGCAAATTGTTGTGGGCTTAACAAGGCCAGAGAGGCGTAAGAGTGAGGCTTTTTACGGCAATGTGATGGCAAGGCGTGCAAGAATTGCTGTATTAGCGGCCTATTGCAGCGTTTGATCATATGTTAGGGGAAAGCATGTTGAAAGCCATGTTGATCATGTTCGTCGCGATGAGCGCAATTCCCGCAGGCGATGCTGCGAGCAAGATTTTGACCTCCGACTTGGGTGTTGCTCCCACCTACGTGGTCTGGACGCGCTTTTTGATCGGTGGCTTGGTCATCCTTCCATATACATGGCGTGCGGGCCTGTCTGTTTGGCGCGATTGGCGGGTGTGGTTTCGTGCTGCACTCATCGGACTTGGGATTAGTTGCATCACACGAGCGTTGCAATTGGCGCCCCTTGCAGATGTGTTTGGCGCGTTTTTCATAGGGCCGTTGGTGAGCTTTGTTTTATCCGTGTGGCTGCTGAAAGAGCGGGCAAACATAATACAAGCTGTATTGGTTTTGATCGGTTTTTTTGGTGTGCTCTTCATCGTGCGGCCAGGGTTTGAAGCATCGGCTGGCTTGGGGTGGGCTTTACTCGCCGGATGCACCTATGGGGCGTTTTTGACGGTGTCGCGTTGGCTTACGGGGTCCGTTGCATTGGGTGGCTTGATGATCACGCAGATGGTCGGCCCGGTGATTTTGGTCAGCCCTTTTGTGATTGGTCAATTCCCTGAATTCACGCCGAAAATCGCGAAATTGACGTTGATCAGTGCGCTGGGCTCGATGGTCGGCAACGTATTAATGCTATTTGCCTATAAAATGCATGAGGCGAGCAAACTTGCACCTTTTGTTTACTTCCAGCTTATATCGGCCGGGGTGTTGGGGTGGTTGATCTTTGGCGAATGGCCCGATGCTTGGGGCATCGCTGGGATGGCATTGATCATCGTTGCAGGGTGCACGAGCGCGGTTTTACAATCAACTCGGCCAGTCGCCGCGCGCGCGTAGCTCTGTTGAGGAGATATCGTGCATTGGCACGTTGACGAAGGCCCAAGCGGGTGCGTCTGCGTAGGACAGAATGCGCGACTGGCGACCTTTCAACAGGGCATGTCGATAGATTTGCGCAGCGGGCGCAGTGCGGCCATCGATGCGCTCGCCGGGGCGGGCGAGAACACCGATAGGAACAGTTTCGATGATTTTTTTCCAGTCTTTCCAAAGGTGGAACTGAGCGAGATTGTCCGCGCCCATGAGCCATGTAAATCGCGCAAGAGGGAATTTGTGACGCAACGCGCGAAGGGTTCCCGCAGTGTAGCGTGTATTAAGCTCGGACTCGATGCTTGAGATGTGCACGCGGGGATGCCGCATAACATCTTTGGCGCGCTCTATGCGCACGTCCATTGGCGCAGGTCTGCGCTTTTTAAGAGGGTTTCCGGTGGAAACGAGCCACCAGACCTCATCCAGATGGAACCGTTTCAACGCCTCTAGGGTGATATGAACATGGCCTTGATGCGCAGGATCAAAGGAGCCGCCCAAAAGGCCAATGCGTCTGCCGCGTGTAGTTTGTGTTGTTGGGTGCATGGGGATGCGTTTAGCGTTTGGGGTACCCCGATGCAATTAGGGGATTGGGCAGTCGTTGATCCCGTTTACTGCTTTGCGCCATGCAGGGGTGCGTCAAAAGTCTCGAGTTGCCAGTCATCGTCGGATTTACGCTGCATCATGCCATCGCGGATCATTTAGTCGGGTCTGTAGTTGTACGGGCCAAGCGCTTCGATCTCCAAGCATGTATTTTAAAAGAAAGGATGCTCAGGATCGTGTAGTTTATCGATGGAGGCGCGAACGCCTTTCATTGTCGTGCGATCAAGGAAGGCGAACATCCATTGTGACAACTCACCTAGTACCAAATGTGCACTTTCATCGCGCACGCGTTGTTGATCGTATAGCCCCTAAGAGGAGTAGGTGTAGTAGACCTTCACAGCGTCGTCATAACGTTGTTCAGTGGCACAAGCGCGCACGATGCGGGCAAGCTTGGACGGGTGCATGTCGTTGCTGAGTTCATCTCGAGCGATACAGCCGAACTCACGGGGCAAGTCGCCATTGGCCTGCGCGCCCACCAGCGTCGGTATAAGTAAAGGGGATATCAAAGCGAGCTGACGCATCTGAAACTTCCTATTCATTTGCGCCTATCCTCGCATCACACTATGTGAGTTCCAACTGAATTTAGCGTGAGGAGCGAGCATATGGCCGCGTATCAATATGTGTATCACATGCAAGGTGTATCCAAGACCTATCCCGGTGGTAAGAAATGTTTTGAAAACATCCACTTGAACTTCCTCCCCGGTGTGAAAATTGGTGTTGTGGGTGTCAACGGTGCGGGTAAATCAACGCTGCTGAAGATCATGGCAGGTTGGGATAAGGACTTCAGCGGCGAAGCATGGAAGGCTGAGGGTGCGCATGTGGGCTACCTGCCGCAAGAGCCCAAGCTTGATGAAACGCTTGATGTGCGCGGTAATGTGATGCTGGGGGTTGCGGATAAAAAGGCGACCTTGGATCGCTATAACGAACTTGCAATGAACTATTCCGACGAGACAGCGGATGAGATGGCTGAATTGCAGGATAAGATTGATGCGGAGAACCTGTGGGATCTGGACAGCCAGATCGACGTGTCCATGGAAGCGCTGCGCTGCCCGCCGGATGATGCGAATGTAACGTCGCTTTCTGGTGGTGAGGCGCGCCGCGTTGCGCTGTGCAAATTGCTTCTTGAGCAGCCCGACATGCTGCTGCTCGACGAGCCGACCAACCACTTGGATGCGGAAACAATTGCGTGGCTGCAAAAGCACTTGATTGATTACAAAGGCACGATCCTTTGCGTCACGCACGACCGTTATTTCCTTGACGATATCACGAGCTGGATCCTTGAGTTGGATCGCGGCAAGGGCATTCCTTACGAGGGCAATTATTCCGCATGGCTGGAGCAAAAGGCGAAACGTCTCTCCCAAGAAGCGCGCGAAGATAAATCAAAACAAAAGACGCTTGAGCGCGAACTTGAATGGATGCGCCAAGGTGCAAAGGCCCGCCAGGCCAAGTCTAAAGCGCGTATCAGCGCCTATAATGAGCTTGCAGGTCAGTCCGAGCGCGACAAGGTTGGCCGTGCACAGATCGTTATTCCGAACGGTCCACGTTTGGGCAACAAGGTGATTGAAGTTGAAGGTTTGAAGAAGGCGATGGGCGATAAGCTCTTGGTCGAAAACCTGTCCTTTGATCTGCCCCCCGGTGGTATTGTCGGTGTGATCGGCCCCAACGGTGCGGGTAAATCCACGCTTTTCAAGATGCTGACAGGGCAGGAAAAGCCTGACGCTGGAACGGTTGAGTATGGCGACACGGTGCAGCTGTCCTACGTTGATCAGTCTCGCGATGATCTGGGCGATGATGAGACGGTTTGGGAAGCAATTTCCGGCGGCTCCGAGATCATTGCGCTGGGCGACGCGGAAGTGAACAGCCGCGCCTATTGCTCGTCCTTCAACTTCAAAGGTGGCGATCAGCAGAAGAAAGTCGGTCTCTTGTCAGGTGGTGAGCGCAATCGCGTTCACATGGCGCGTTTGCTGAAAGAGGGCGGCAATGTGCTGCTGCTCGACGAACCGACAAACGACTTGGACGTTGAGACACTACGCGCCTTGGAAGACGCTCTGGTCGATTTCGCAGGCTGCGCCGTGGTCATCTCGCACGACCGTTTCTTCCTCGACCGCATCTGCACGCACATGCTGGCCTTTGAAGGCGACGCGCATGTGGAGTGGTTCGAGGGCAACTTCGAGGATTACGAGGAAGACAAAAAGCGCCGTTTGGGCGCGGATGCTTTGGAGCCTAAGCGGATTAAGCATAAGAAGTTTGCACGCTAAGGTTGGTGTTCCCGCCTGTTATTAAAGCTGGCTAAATTAGTCACCTTAGAGAAGGGCTAGAGGGAGAATTTCCTCTGGTCTACTTACTTCAAATTGGCACACTTTTCAGTGTGATTTCGTTGTTAGAACAAACTACTCACAGCGAGATTTTCGTCCATGCGACGCGAGATGATTTCAAAGATTTACACAACAAATTACGTCGGTCTTCGTTTGGGCAACTTGTACAAAGGCTCGCCGATAAAGGTGTCGAAGGGCGTAATTTGGAGTATTTGCGAGAGATTAATAGCTAAAGAAATAAATTTGTTCATAGCTGGCTTTGGGACCATCTCGTTCCCGGTGAAATAGAAAACAAACCAGAGGCTTCTAAATCAATAATTGGCCGATTTGAAAAAGCCCACAAACATTTTCGTTTTGCTGAAGTTCAGCTTTCGAAAATTGTTGCACACTCGGGTTCGCTTGATGTCGTCAACTTGGGAATTAATGGCACAATTTATCATCCTAAGGGTGTGTTTGATCGAGACTAACTTCGAGGCACCCACTCAACAATCTGCCCCATTTTCATAGTGCCTGCCTGCCGTTTCACCTCACGCCCATTTTGCCATGCGATCATTGTTGGGATCCCTTTGATGCGCATCTTACCGGACACCGATTGATGCTCTTGCGTGTTCACTTTTACAAGGCGGGCTTTGCCAGCTAACACTGTGGCGGCCTTGTCAAATTCCGGTCCCATCATCTTGCACGGCCCACACCACGGGGCCCAGAAATCCACGACCAAGGGCACATCGTCGCTCGCGCTAGCTTTTATGAGGATCGCGGGAGTGATCTCGACCGCTTTGGAGGGCATCAGCGCAGCACCGCAGGAGCCGCATTTGGGGCCATCACTGAGCTTGTCGAACGGCACGCGATTAAGTTGCGCACATTTGAAACAGGTGAGTTTTTTGCCAGCCATGAGAGGTCCTTAGAATAGTGCGAGCCAGATGCCTGTGAACATGAACATGCCGCCAATGGTCACCCAAGAATGCCAAATCGCGTAACGAAATGGCAAGGTTTTGCATGCATAGAAGATCGTGCCGATGGCGTAGGCCGCGCTTCCGGCGAGGATAAGTTTGGGTGTGATGCTTGGTACGTCTGTTAGGTCGGGCAGGGCGAGCAGTCCGATAGCACCCAGTGCAAGATAGGAGGCAGTGGACCATTTTGATTTGATTTCAGAATTGGTGATCTTGTTCCAGATGGCCATGATTGTCAGGACCCAGCATAGGGCGAGGATGATGTAGGTGCGTGTGGTGCCTGCTTGGACGAGGAGCGGCGTGAACATGCCTGTTATGCTGATGTAGATCGCTGCGTGATCGATGCGGCGCAGGAGCGTGCGTTTGGCGTGCCATGGTGCGAAATGGTAAAAGCAAGAGGCTTGGTTGGAGATGAGAGCACATATGACATAGGTCAGACACGCAAAGATGAGCGGTATCGAGAGCGTGTTCGACGCTTTGATCAAGAGTATGACCCCTGCGATCAAGATCGCGCTGATGCCAAGCGCGTGGACCGCCATATCTGCGCGGCGATGGGAAACGGTGGGGCTTGGGTACATGTTCTGACTTTGTGTTGCGGCTTGATTGGTGTTCGATAGGCAGCGGAGCGCGGTAAGTCGAGCGTGATTTGGCGTCACATGTTTCTGACAAATTGTTGCCAGTTTGGAAACGAAGCCATTTAGCGCTAGGAGGAACATCGACATGGTTTCACGTCGAACATTTATACAGACAGCCGCGGCGGGCACATTGATCCCGCAATTTGCACAGGCCCAATCCGCACCGTTTGTGCTACCAGAACAGTTCATCCCGCAATATTTCCGCGTGAAGGATGAGTTTGACCCAGGACAAATCCTTGCCCAGCCGCGTTCGCATCTTCGATATTGGATCGAGGATAAGAACAAATCGAACCGTTACGGGGTCAGTGTTGGCAAGGCGGGGCTTGAGTTTACGGGTGTCGCGACGATCGATGTGAAGAAAGAACGGCCCAAGTAGCGCGCCACGAATGAAATGATTGAGCGTTCGTCTAAGTTATACGGAAAATACAAAGGCAATTTGGATGCGATAGAAGGTGGATCACGCAATCCCTTGGGTGCGCGCGCACTTTATCTATTTCAAAACGGTCGCGATATGTATTTTCGTATTGATGGCACAACGCAGCCAAGTTCTATCGGGCAATCTGTGCCCAACGGCTGCATCCGTATGATCAACACCCACGTCACACATCTCTATGAAAGTGTTCCAATTGGTACGAAAGTGACAGTCGTTTAAACGAAAAAGTTACCTGATATGACGCGCACGTGCGCCGCGCTCGATCGCGGCGGCGTGGAGGCGGTCTAGGTTCAGTTCGTAACGGATCTCTTCAAGAATGCGCAGCTCGCTTTCTTGTAAGGTTCCGTCTGCGGCAGCTACATCGCAAGACAATGCATAGGCGGTTTCGAACAAACGCTCGGGCAGGTTATCGCGAATAAGTCCGAACAACGCATCAAGCCCGTCCACTTGTTCGAAGAGATCGAACACGGTTTGCGCCATAATGTTCATTCGGTCGATATCGTATTCGGCGAATACGGGTAGGTTGTTCACCGCACTCTGGATTTTGACCAGCTCGACTGTGCGAATATCCTCGTCAGAGGCGGAGACGGCAATCATCAGCGCGACGAGGCAATCCTGCGGGCTAAGCGGGTGGGGCGTTGATTGAGTCACGGCGTTCGCTTTCAGTTGGGAGGCACTTCATGATGCACCTGCAAAATATTGACGAAATCCTTCGCATTCAATAGGTAGCGCGCATATGCCTGCCCACTGGGGCAGGTTTCTTTTTTGGAGACCAGATATGTCAGATGTGCGCGACGCTGCGATGAGCTCAAAAGCCTGGCCTTTTGAAGAGGCGCGCCGCATTTTGAAACGCTACAAAAAAGCGGGTCCAGAGAAGGGCTATGTGCTGTTTGAGACGGGCTATGGTCCGTCGGGATTGCCGCATATCGGGACGTTCGGTGAGGTGTCGCGCACAAGCATGGTCATGCGCGCGTTTAAAGAAATCAGCGATTACCCTACCAAACTTGTGTGTTTTTCCGATGATCTTGACGGCATGCGTAAGGTGCCTTCCAATGTTCCCAACCCAGAGGGTCTGACGGAGCATTTGCAAAAACCGCTGACTTCTGTACCGGACCCATTCAGTGAATTCGAGAGTTTTGGCCATCATAACAATGCGATGCTGCGGCGTTTCCTTGATACCTTTGGGTTCGAGTATGATTTTTACAGTGCAACCGAATTTTACGGATCTGGTCAGTTTGACGAAGTTCTGAAGCGCGCGGTTGATAAATATGATGCGATCATGGAAGTGATGTTGGCGTCTTTGCGTGAAGAGCGGCGTCAGACCTATTCCATTTTTTTGCCGTTCCACCCCAAAACGGGGCGCGTTTTGTATGTGCCAATGAAGTCGATCAATCGCGACGATTATACCATCACTTTTGATGATGAAGAGGGCCGTGAATGGACCGTTCCGGTCACAGGCGGCAATGTGAAGTTGCAGTGGAAGCCGGATTTTGGCGCGCGCTGGGCCGCGCTTGGCGTTGATTTTGAGATGTATGGCAAGGATCACTCCACCAACACGCCGATCTATGACAAGATTTGCCGTATTCTTGGGATGCCTGCGCCCGAGCACTTCACGTACGAATTATTCTTGGATGAAAATGGGCAGAAAATTTCCAAGACCTCTGGCAATGGCGTGTCGATTGATCAGTGGTTGAGCTATGCTTCGTCCGAAAGCCTGTCATATTTCATGTATCAAAAGCCAAAGACGGCGAAGCGGATGCATTTCGATGTGATCCCGAAAGCGGTTGATGAATATCACCAGCAACTGCGGGCTTATGTTGATCAGGATACGAAAGCTCGGTTGAACAATCCGGTTTGGCATATTCATGGCGGCGATGTGCCGGAGAGCAAAATGGTTGTGCCGTTCTCAATGCTTTTGAACCTCGCCTCCGTGTCGAGTGCGGAAGATAAGGATCAGCTTTGGGGCTTTATTCAGCGTTATGCGCCGAACGCGAGTGCGGAGACGAACCCTGATATGGATCAAGCCGCAGGTTTTGCGGTGGGGTATTACAATGATTTCGTGAAGCCCGCGAAAGTGTTTCGTGCGCCAAGTGATTTGGAACGAGAGGCGTTGATTGCGCTGCGTGATGGCTTGAAAGTTTGGGGCAACGGGTTGGATGCGGAAGAACTTCAAAACTTAGTCTTCGCTTGTGGTCGCGAACGGTTTGATCCGTTGCGGGGCTGGTTCACGGCGCTTTATGAGGTGCTGCTTGGGGCCAGTCAGGGACCGCGCTTTGGCGGTTTTATTGCGCTCTACGGTGTCGCTGAAACTGTGGCCCTTATCGATCAAGCTCTTGCTGGTGACTTGGTCTGATTTGACTTGCTGAGCCTTTAAGTTAACTCTTCTCTCATCGCGCAAGAGAGGAAAGCCGTTATGTTTACTCGACTATCTGGTGCATTTGCTGTGGTTTTGGCGCTTTGTTTCGGTTCAGCACTTGCCGCGGAGCAGGCCGACAAGCCCGTCATTACCGACACGATCCAGAGTCAATTTGATGCGCTTGCGAATGATGATTTCGCTCAAGCCTTCACCTATGCCAGTCCGCTTATTCAGCAGCTCTTTGGTTCGCCCCAAAACTTTGGAATGATGGTCACGCAGAGCTATCCGATGGTGCGCCGCGCCGAGGATGTGCAGTTTTTGGACCTGCGCTCTATCGGGGGCTCACTTTATCAAAAGGTGCAGGTGCGGGATGTCAAAGGCGAGATATTCATTTTCGATTATCAGATGATCCAAAGTGAAAATGGATGGAAAATCAATGGTGTACAGCTTGTGACATCCTCTGGTGTGTCTGCCTAAACTCATCCAATAAAATGCACCGTAACGGTGCTGTCAGAGCCTCTTAAATCTTTTGAGCCAATCTTCCGCCTCCGCTTGACGCATTTTTTAGGTGTCGGGCGTTTGGAAACGTGTGTGCGCGTAGCCGACCTTGGCGCAAGAGGAAGATTTTATGAACAAGGCGATCACAGATGGTGTGGTTCTTTTGCCGCCCGCTTTTTCTAAGGGCTTGACGGTTTGGGCGCGTGGAGATGGACCCCCCGGGTCTGACACATATCAGGGGATGCGACGGCGGCTTATGTGCCGTCAGATCTGGATTTTAGTGGTTGCCTTGAGATCCAGAAAACCGATGCGACGCAAAAGCTGCGCTATATGGAGGAAACGCCTCTGCTGCCGGGGTGTTATTTGCGCATAGCGGCGAAAGTCAAAGCGATGAGCGGGTCGCTTCCAACGGTGCGTATTGCGGGTTGGGCCGGTAGATCTGGTGGCGCGTATGTGAGCGGTGTGAAGGAGACTGGAAATCCCGTCAGCCTAAGTGCTTATGGCGAAGTGATTGAGATCAGTGCGATTGTGGATTTTGGCGCGCGCACGGGTGTCGATATGGTTTGGGGCCGTGATCCGCTTTATGGGCATTTCGGTTTGGACATCACGGGGCCAAATGGCGGTGTGATCCGCATTGACGACATCGAGATTGAAGACATCACCAGTGCATTTCATCGCAACATGATGAATATCGTGGAAGTACGTGATTTTGGAGCAGTTGGCGACGGCGTCACCGATGATCACGCGGCATTTGTCACGGCAGAACAGGCGGCTGAAAGACGCAAGATTTTGCTGCCTGCTGGGACATTTTATATCGGTTCCTTGCTAACTCTAACCGAAGTGGTGGAGTTTGAAGGCAAGCTCACCCAAGATGCGGGCGATATCCTGTCGTTGGGTTTTGGACTATGGTTTGCCCAAATACATCGAGGCCTTTGGAGGGGACGAGGAACAGGGGCTTTTGAACAATGCCGATCACGAAACGCTGGATCTTGGTGGTCGGCGTGTCACGATCACTGAACAGCTTGATTTGCAGGCGATTGAAGGCTCGCGGAACAGCTTTGCGCAGCGCCGTTTTATTCGAAACGGCCAGCTGTACGTCGCCGATGGTCCCGAATGGGATGTGGATGTCACGACCTCTGTTGCGAGTTATAGTGCGTCCAACGATGATCGGCTGGCGGCTGTCACAAATATCGTCAATATTCAGGTCGGATCATTGGTGCAAGGCACGGGCGTTGGGCGTGAAGTCTATGTGCGTGAAGTGAATGTTGCGGCACAAGAAATCCGTCTGTCCGGTCCGCTTTATGATGCGGCAGGTCGTCAGAACTACGGCTTCCAGCGCTTCAAATACGTTTTGGATTTTTCTGGTTTTGATCTGTTTAGCCAGCTTGTTTTGTTGGACCTTGGGATCCTGTGTCGCGGATATGCGTCAGGCATTATGATGCCGCGCTCAGGTGTCGCGAATACGTTAAAAAGCTACTTTATCACACGCCTGAAAGATCGTGGTCTTACATCGATCGGGAGCGGACGCCAGTGCATGTTCATTGAGGAATGCCAATTCATCACCAATGAAGGGGGCACCAACGCGCAAAAACGCACCAGTATTGGGATGAACGCCAACGCGAATGATTTGAAGATTCGCAACAATTGCGTGAGCCAGTTTCGCCATTTCGCGATCCTTGGCAGGCAAAACTATGTGATTTTAGGTAATCACGTGTTTCAAGGCGATAGCGTTGTGAACGGCAATATGTTCTTGAATGTTGTGACCGGTACGGAAAATCCACTGACCTTGGATCACACGCAAAGCAACCATAACTCTACATGGTTCATTCCGTTTTCTGGTCGTCTACCGTTTGGGGCGTGCGCGATGCATGTGACGTCTTTGATCAATTGTGGCAAGATTAAGAATGTGGCGAACGTCAACCAATACACGGTGCCCTGGATTACGCCCGAGAGCGGCGGTAATGTGATGTTGTCGAGCTGGCCTGGGAGAAAGATGTGGCTGGAACGGTCACAATCACGGCCAGTATGGATGACTAGCCAGTTTTGAATCTAAAACTTCTGCTAGATCCCAATCTTCAATGTGGGGTCTGGCTTGCTGCGTATTCCAAGGACGACTCCGACTTCGAAATGCGTGCTTTTGCCAATACGATGGGCATAGGCGGGAGTGACGCTTATGCTTTGGGCGTCATCGAAGGCTTGAAACGTTGAGATTTGCCCCATGATTTTACCGTGTTTTAAAGTTATTCCATAAGTCGCATCAAGGGCATAGGCCGCGCAATCATCGGCGACAGCCTGCAATGTATGTGCATCCACCGAGATCCAGCTATCTTTCTTGAGCGTTTTGAAGCCAATCCTGTAAGACAGGCCAAAGCGCATCACATCGGTGTCGCGGTAGTGTCCGCCGCCGCCATCAACCGCAACTTGGAACAGCGCATCATTTGCGGTGAGCGTGAAACGCGAAAATGCAACGGATCTGAGACGATTATGGCGTTTTGCATCGGGTGTGGCCATATCCAGCCCCTTCGTAAGGCGCGGTGTGATCCCGTGTTCGAGATATGTGCTGCCATAGATATCAGGGAATTTTAGCTTTCTTTGATCAGGCCATGTAAAGGTGGCGGAAGACGCGCTAAAGGTTTTGCCCTTGCCGTGTGGCCAAGCCCCCGCGTGCACATGCGACGCTGCCAAGCACATCAAAAGACCTGCCAAAGAAAGGAAAATCCGGTTCATATATTCTACCACCTACGCTCAGAGTCGGCGGTTATGCTGAATAAATAGTTAACAGGTTTCCTGGCCCTAGCCGTGGAGGTGCGCGCGGGGTATTGGGGACACAACAAAAGGACCTGATATGAGCGATTTGATCGAACTGGAATGGCTGATAAAAGCCGACAGTGCGGAGCGTGGGCAAGCGGTGAGCAAGCTTGGCTATTTCTGTGCACCGTTCAGGCCTGCAAGCGGGCCTTTAGCGAACAAGGTGATCAAGGTGTACCGCGGTTTGCGCGACATGGCAGAGCTGGAGCGCCTTGCGCAATGCCACAGCGATTATGTAGCGGCGTTGGAATTGACGGGGGTCGATCTGCCTGTGACAGATTTTCATCTGCTGGATATCGACGGCACAACCGTTCCGGTGATCGTGCAAGAGGCATTGCCTAGCGACAGCATGATGCGCCTGCAAATTATTGCCGCAGAACGTGAACAAGCGGTTGAAATGATGGAAGCCGCAGGACAGGTGATCGCAACCTTTTGGAACAATGCCGATAAAGTCGAAGGGCGCGTTGGTTTTCACCCTTCCATCCGCAATTTTGCCTATCTCGATGGCAAAGCGCTGTTCTTTGATACATTCCCGCCGCTGATCCATTATTCACGTGAGGAAATGGGAAAGATGCTGCTGACCTATTCGGACAAGCGGCTGATGCGTTGGGTTGGCCCCCTTATTCAGGGCCGTGTGACGGGTATTCAGGATGAATGGTATTCCGCCTCTGAAACACTTGTTGGACTTGTTGGAAGTGCGTGCCGCCTGCGTCCAAATGATAGTGCGCGTTTCTTGGAGTGGGGGCAGGATTTCGCACGCCGCGCCATGCCGCGTTGGGCCGAAGAGGCGATCCCCGAAATGAAAGCCCCGCCAAAATTACCTGGCTATTGGACGGGTTTTCGCAAAGTGTTGGGCCTGCAAGGAGCACCAAATGTTTAAATCATCACCTCATGTGCTGCGATTCTTGCGGTGGTGGGCTGTGTGTCTACGCCCATATCCAGCGGCTCCAACAGCGTAAGCGCCGGCCCTGAGACTTGCGCAAAGTCGGAGGTTATATCGTTGATGGGCACGCAGATCAATGCTGCCGCACTGCCGCCCACATTGACCTACCGCGTTGTCTGGCTGGACGATGTAGTCACAACAGATTTCGTCGAGGGCCGTTTGGAGATCGCTGTTGATAGATCGGGTATCGTAACGGGTTTGCGGTGCGGTTAAGACAGGGCAGCGCCAGGCTTGCAATTTTATTAAGTTTTCGAAAGGGGTGTAAGCACCGCTGAGATCAATGTCGCGGACGGTTTCACCCAAGAGCACTTGAACAACCTGATTGTTTTGTAAGCCTTTCAGAACATTGCCGAACCCTGCATCTGACACGGACAGGGTTTGGCCGTCTATTTGATGCCGTGTCGTTTGAATGAACGGGCCGTTCGGTGCAAAACGGATCGCAAAGACCTCGGCGTTTTGCCAGCCCTCAAGATGTGACAGATGAAGCACATAAAGCTCACCGTCAAACGTGAGTTTCAGTGCTGTATCTGAGCCTCGATTTGTAACTGTGCAGATGGGTGATGTGGAAAAATCCCAAGCGAGAGCAGGGCTGCCAATTAGCCCCGCAACTATCAAGGCCGCGCGCAGAAACAAGCGCATTTAACGCCTCCGCCTTGGCTTCACACCGCCGCGCTGACCGGGGCGACCCGCAGTTGAACGCCCTGCCGCTTTATGCGCATTTCTGGCTGCCTCTTCAATCACCGACTGGCGCGCCATTGGGTCATCAGACACGGCCAAATCAACTGCTTCCAAGCGCTTTACCTCATCGCGCAGACGCGCAGCTTCTTCGAATTCTAGGTTCTCCGCAGCTTTGCGCATATCGACCCGCAAGCCATCCAGCACGGCCTGCAAATTCGCACCTGCCAAAGGTTTGTCAATCTTAGCGGTGACGCGGTTCATGTCCACGTCGCCCTTGTAGAGACCTGCAAGCACGTCTTCGACATTCTTTTTAACCGTCGCAGGTGTGATGCCGTGCTTAAGGTTATAGGCTTCCTGCTTGGCGCGGCGGCGATCTGTTTCGCCCAACGCTCGCTCCATGGAGCCTGTGATCTTATCAGCATACATGATCACGCGACCTTCGGCGTTACGTGCGGCGCGGCCAATGGTTTGGATCAGCGAAGTTTCAGAGCGCAAAAAGCCCTCTTTATCTGCGTCGAGAATAGCAACCAAGCCGCACTCTGGAATATCAAGACCCTCGCGCAACAGGTTAATGCCGATCAGCACATCAAACGCCCCAAGGCGCAAATCACGCAGGATTTCGATGCGCTCGATCGTATCGATATCGCTATGCATGTAGCGCACTTTGATGCCCTGTTCGTGCATGTACTCGGTCAGGTCTTCCGACATGCGCTTGGTCAATGTCGTCACTAGCGTGCGGAAACCGTTCGCAGTGACTTTGCGCACTTCATCCAATAAATCATCGACTTGCGTCTCTACGGAACGGATTTCGACTTTGGGGTCCAGCAAACCCGCGGGGCGAATGATCTGTTCTGTAAAGACACCACCTGTTGCCTCCAGCTCCCACTTAGAGGGGGTCGCACTGACGAAGACAGATTGCGGACGCATTGCGTCCCATTCCTCGAACTTCAGCGGGCGGTTGTCCATGCAAGAGGGCAGGCGGAAGCCGTGCTCGGCCAGCGTGAATTTACGACGATAGTCACCCTTATACATGCCACCGATTTGCGGCACGGAGACATGGGATTCATCGGCAAACACAATTGCATTGTCGGGGATGAATTCGAATAATGTGGGAGGCGGCTCCCCCGGTGCGCGGCCCGTTAAGTAGCGCGAATAGTTCTCGATTCCGTTGCACACGCCTGTTGCTTCCAGCATTTCGATGTCAAAATTCGTGCGCTGCTCAAGGCGTTGAGCTTCCAGCAATTTTCCTTCTGCCACCAGTTGATCAAGCCGCATACGCAGCTCTTGTTTAATCTTTTGAACCGCTTGGTTCATTGTCGGTTTCGGCGTCACATAATGCGAATTCGCATAAACCCGCACACGGTCCTTCGTGTCCTTCTTCTCACCCGTGAGGGGATCAAATTCGACAATGCTTTCCAGCTCGTCGCCGAAGAACGAAAATTTCCATGCGCGATCTTCAAGGTGGGCGGGAAAAATCTCCAGGCTATCGCCGCGCACACGGAATGATCCACGCGCAAAGGCGGCATCATTGCGTTTGTATTGCTGCGCAACCAAATCCTGCATTACGCTGCGCTGGTCGTAGTTCTTACCAACCTCTAGATCCTGCGTCATCGCGCCGTAGGTTTCGACAGACCCGATACCATAAATGCACGAGACAGAGGCGATGATGATCACGTCATCACGCTCCAACAGCGCGCGGGTGGCAGAGTGGCGCATCCGGTCAATCTGCTCGTTGATCTGGCTTTCTTTCTCGATGAAGGTGTCAGAGCGCGCGACATAAGCTTCGGGTTGATAGTAGTCATAGAAGCTGACGAAGTATTCGACAGCATTTTCGGGAAAGAACCCTTTGAATTCGCCGAACAATTGAGCGGCTAGGGTTTTGTTGGGGGCGAGAATGAGCGCGGGGCGCTGGGTCTGGTGGATCAATTTGGCCATGGTAAAGGTCTTACCCGTACCCGTCGCACCCAAGAGCACCTGATCGCGCTCGCCCGCATCAATGCCCTCGCTCAGCTCCTTGATGGCGGTGGGTTGATCGCCTGCTGGCTCAAACTCTGATTTCAGTTCAAACGCGATGCCGCCTTCGAGCTTGAGGCGCTCGCGCACATCGCCTTTGGGGGCATTCAACAGGGTATCGGATCCGTCATTTTGAACAAAAGACATGCGCTGCTCGCTCATTAAAGATGAACTGTAAGATTTGATCGCTTTTTGTTCTAATTCAAGAGTACATGCCAGCCAATCAGGCGTTAATCCCCGATAAATGACAAAATGATATTGCCATCATCCCCAATGATAAGTGCTTCGCCTGCGATTTCATCCGGTTGTGAAGCGTTCTCGCTTGTCCGCGCAATTCCATAGAACTGGCTTCAACTTGAGTCGTCGTGTTCGCCCCTGTAATAGCAACTTCGGTGCCGTTGTTGCTAGGGCGCATATCCGTTCCAGAAAAGCTTGTGCCTGAAATCGTGAAACGGTCCATGTCGATGCGATCAAACGTTCGATTAGCAACAGTTTCCCAGGTGAAAGGGTTTTGTGCGGTGCGAACTTCTATATAGGCTTGCATCTGCTGACCCTCGAAATCCACATCGGCACTGAATGTCCTAACGCCTGCAAACCCGGTCCCTGTTTGCGTCGTTTAGGCGTAGACTGAATCGCCTGAATAACTTGCCAGACCAGTTGTGGGCATGTCCTCATCACGGGTCGCAATACCGATTGCACCGACCGCCGTGTAGGTGTCGGCACCAACCGTTTAGCTGGTTGAGTAGAGCGAGGCATACTCGTACCGCCCGTACGGGTTGACCAAACGAAGCGTCACCCCTTCGTTTGCGTCCTCGCCATTGGCGTCAAAACCGTTCTCATCAGCGAGCTTGTAGAGGCCATCATCAATGACAAGTTTTACACCATTGTGGCGCACACGTCCTGTGACGTTCCGCAGCTGCGCGTTTCCTGTACGGGCGGTCACTGTTGCAACGCGCAACTGGCTGATTGTGTAGCCGGAGCTGCCGATCGAAGGCTCATAGCTGGGCAGGTCTGGCACGGTCTGCTCTGAGGGCGTCGCTTCCCGGTCAGCGTCCCTTTGGTCGTTTGGTAGGCAGTCTTCTGGGGTGATGCCTTCATCCGACGCACAGGCGCATAGGCAAACAAGAAGTAACACAACAGAAAACTTGAGGCTCACGGCGGACTTCCTTTGCAACTCGTCGTTCGGATATTGGAATAGGCGGCTGAACTCAAATTAACCTTTCGCAAAACAGTGTTTCCAGATGCTCGATGTGTTGTAGGGTTTGTCATGGATCGCTTTAAATTGTTTGCAATCAAAAGCCCGCGCCACTTGCGAAACAAGGCAGTTTCCGCGATAGATAGGCCAGTTCAAATGATTGACTTGGGGCCCTCAGATGCGCGCACGTATTTACCAACCGTCCAAAACCGCCATGTCTTCCGGCACGGCGAAAACGCATGTTTGGATCTTAGAGCATGCCCCCGCGAGTGCGCGGCAGGTTGATCCTTTGATGGGCTGGACATCGTCTGATGACACGCAAGCGCAGGTAAAACTGCGCTTTGAGAGTAAGGAAGCAGCGCTTGCCTATGCAGAAGCCAACGGCATTGATGCCTCCGTGCGTGAGCCGAACAAGCGCAAAGCCAACATTCGCAAGGGTGGCTACGCAGAGAATTTCGCGACAGACCGTCGGGGCGCTTGGACGCACTAACTTCCGGCAAACTCCTTGTAGCAGCGATCAAAACCCGCCAGTTGAGCGGGTTTTTATGCTCATTGTATGCCTAGAACGACGAAAGGCCTCCCGAGGGAGGCCTTGTCATAATCACGGGGTAAGAAAGTCCAATTGGAGCGGGCGAGGCGATTCGAACGCCCGACCTAAACCTTGGCAAGGTTTCGCTCTACCCCTGAGCTACGCCCGCATCCGTTTGGATAGGGGCTATTTAGGCCTGTGATCCGACACCCGCAAGAGAAAATATCGCTCTAATGTCACTTTTTTCAAACGAAACAATATTTTCCTTAAAATAGAGTGTGTAACAAAAGCCCGAGCGCGCTGAGCAAGATCATCGTTAGGGTTAGGATCATCCCAAAGACACGTCCGTCCATCACAGGCGGTGAGGCAGAAAAGCCCCAAGCATGTAACGCGCGCCCAATCAGCAACATCAGCCCCAACAAATGCACCGCCAGCGCCGGTGCGCCAGAAAACTCTACCAGCGCCAACAAGATCAACCTGAATGGAACGTATTCGATAAAATTGCCCTGCGCGTGCATTCGCTTGAGGAGGCTGTTGTCGCCGTTGTGCCTATCGAAATCTTGTTGCCACGGCGATAGACATTCACGCGGAGACTGAGCCACAAGAAGATAAACGTCAAAAGCGCAGTATAAAGCGATGTGATTTCCAGCATAAGGCCTCCAATAGAAAACGCCCCACCAGATATGGCAGGGCGCTCTTCATCTTTCTAGCTAAACTTCGGAGTTTGAGGCTGCGCCTCAACCCTCGCGCGTCAGCGCATATCAATAGCGTGCGCAAACACGCTCATTCCAGCTCGATCAACAAGTCCTTTGCATCGATCTGTGCGCCTGCTTGCACATGCACAGCTTTGATCACCGCGTCGCGTTCGGCGTGAATGCCGGTTTCCATCTTCATCGCTTCAATCGTGAGCAAGAGATCACCCGCCGCGACCTTCGCCCCGACAGTTGCCGCGACAGACGCCACGACACCTGGCATCGGTGCGCCAATGTGGTTTTCGTTTGCGGGATCGGCTTTGGGCCGTGCAGCTGTTGCTGCTTTGACTGTCCGGTTCGGCACACGAATAACTCGGGGTTGACCGTTGAGTTCAAAGAACACTTTTACGTCGCCATCATCCAGCGTTTCACCAATGGCTTGCAGGCGAATCTCCAGCGTTTTACCTGGGTCAATCTCAGCTGAAATCTCCTCAGTCGGCTCCATCCCATAAAAGAACGTGCGCGTCGGTAGGACTCGCACGGGGCCATAGGTGCGATGGCGGTCCATGTAATCAAGGAACACCTTCGGATACATCAAGTAGCCATTGAGATCCTCATCGTCAATCTCACGCCCCTCAAGAAGGTCGCTGAGCTTCGCGCGTTCTGCGTCCAAATCGACAGGTGCAAGCGACTTGCCCGGGCGCTCAACATTGGGCGTATTACCCTTCAGAACTTTCGCGACAATCCCATCCGGGAAGCCACCAGGAGGCTGGCCCAGATTTCCGCGCATCATATCGACCACGCTGTCAGGGAAGGCCACGTCATTCTCGGGGTCTTCCACGTCAGATCGACTGAGGCCTTGGCTGACCATCATCAACGCCATGTCGCCGACAACCTTGGAGCTTGGCGTTACTTTAACGATATCACCGAACATGTCGTTCACGTCCGAATAAGTGCGTGCGACCTCTGGCCAACGTTCTTCTAGTCCAAGCGAGCGTGCTTGCGCCTTAAGGTTGGTGAACTGACCGCCGGGCATTTCGTGCAAATATACCTCAGACGATGGTGCCTGTTGTCCTGTCTCAAACGCCGCATATTGAGCACGTACCTGTTCCCAATAATCCGAAATCTGGCGTACCGATCCGATGTCGATGCCCGTGTCGCGTTCCGTGTGACGCAGGGATTCGACCACTGTGCCCAACGTCGCTTGGCTGGTGTTGCCCGAGAGCGCGTCCATCGCGCAATCCACCGCGTCCACGCCCGCGTCAGAGGCAGCAAGAATGGTCGCGCAGGCAATGCCCGCAGTGTCATGTGTGTGAAAGTGGATCGGCAGGCCAACCTCTTCTTTCAACGCCTTCACCAAGACCCGCGCAGAGGCAGGTTTCAGCAAACCCGCCATATCCTTTAGACCCAATACATGTGCGCCAGCATCGCGCAGCTCTTTGCCCATTTGCACATAGTATTTCAGATCATATTTCGCGCGATCTGCGTTCAAGATGTCGCCTGTGTAGCAAATTGTGCCTTCGCAGACTTTGTTCGCCTCGATCACAGCATCCATCGCAACGCGCATGTTTTCGGTCCAATTGAGACTGTCGAATACGCGGAATACATCAACGCCCGTTTGTGCCGCTTGGCGCACAAATTCCTGCACCACATTGTCCGGATAGTTGGTGTATCCGACCCCGTTTGCGGAACGCAGCAACATCTGTGTCATCACATTTGGCATCGCCGCGCGGATGTCACGCAGACGCTGCCATGGGCATTCTTGCAAGAAACGATAGGCCACATCAAAAGTCGCGCCACCCCAGCATTCAACCGAGAAAAGCTGCGACATTTCTGAGGCATAGGTTGGTGCCACGCGGATCATATCGATGGAGCGCATGCGCGTCGCGAGCAAGCTTTGATGGCCATCGCGCATTGTTGTGTCTGTCAAAAGAAGCTGCTTTTGCGCGCTCATCCAGTCAGCAACCGCTTGCGGGCCTTTGTCTTCAAGCAGATTGCGCGTGCCATATGGCGCGACTTCATTCGTATAGTCTGGTGCGCGCGGTGTTTTGAGGTCGCTCACAGGCAGAGGACGCCCAGCGGTTTCGGGATGGCCGTTGACGCTGATATCCGCAATATAAATCAAAATTTTCGTCGCACGATCCCGACGTTTTTTGAAATCAAACAGATCGTTTGTGTTGTCGATGAAGGTCGTCGTGTACTCGTTGTTGAGGAATGTGGGGTGTTTCAGCAGGTTCTCAACGAAGGCGATATTGGTGCTTACGCCGCGAATACGAAACTCGCGCAGCGCACGGTCCATGCGGGCAATCGCAGCCTCAGGGGTTTGCGCGTGGGCGGTCACTTTCATCAACAGACTGTCATAATAACGCGTGATGACACCACCGGAATAGGCCGTGCCGCCATCCAGACGAATACCCATACCCTGCGCTTCACGGAATGCTGTGATGCGGCCATAGTCGGGGATGAAATTATTGAGGGGATCTTCCGTTGTGATCCGTGTTTGCAACGCGTGACCATTGAGGCGCACATCGTCTTGGCATGCCTTGCCCGTGGCTTCGGCAATCGTTTTGCCCTCCGCGATTTTGATCTGCGCTTGAACAATGTCGATGCCTGTGACTTCTTCTGTCACCGTGTGCTCAACCTGCACGCGCGGGTTTACTTCGATGAAATAGAACTTGCCGCTGTTCATATCCATCAGGAATTCGACGGTGCCTGCACATTCATAATTCACATGTGCGCAAATCTTACGGCCCAGATCGCAAATCTCTGTCCGCTGCTCCTCGCTGAGGTAGGGGGCAGGTGCGCGCTCTACCACTTTTTGATTGCGCCGCTGGACGGAGCAATCGCGCTCAAACAGGTGATACATACCACCTTGGCTATCACCGAGAATTTGCACTTCCACATGACGTGCGCGCACGATCATCTTTTCGAGGTAGCCCTCGTCATTGCCAAACGCTGCTTCCGCCTCACGGCGCCCTTCGAGCACCTTCTCTTCAACTTCATCTTCAGAATAGATCGGACGCATGCCACGACCGCCGCCGCCCCATGATGCTTTTAGCATCAAAGGATAGCCAACTTCGCCTGCCTCACGCTTGACCGCATCCATATCATCGCCCAGCACTTCGGTTGCGGGCACGACAGGCACACCCGCGTCCATTGCGACGCGGCGCGCGGAGGCTTTATCACCCAGCGCGCGCATAGTGGCGGCTTTGGGTCCGATAAAGGTGATGCCATTGGCGTCGCAAGCGTCTACGAAATCAGGGTTTTCTGACAGTAAGCCGTAGCCTGGATGGATCGCATCTGCGCCGCAGTCTTTAGCGACGCGAATGATCTCTTCGATCGAGAGATAGGCCGCGACTGGCCCCATGCCTTCGCCAATGCGGTAGGCTTCATCGGCCTTGAAGCGGTGCAGGCCCAACTTATCTTCTTCCGCGTACACGGCGACGGTTTTCTTCCCCAATTCATTGGCCGCGCGCATGATGCGGATGGCAATTTCGCCGCGATTGGCGATGAGGATTTTGTTGAATTCAGTCATGTCAGGCTTCCCGAGAGTATCTTTTACCCGCTGTGTACAGGCTAAATGAGGGGTGTGGTATTCGTAGTATTGGGTGTTTTGTGCTAACAGGAGCTTATGTTAACGCTAACGGTTCATGTCAACTAGCCCGTTTCATCTGGGTGGTGGGATAATAGTTTGAGGCGCGTCGCGTAAATGAGTCAGTCCTAATTGCCCCATATTCGCGCGCAGATCAGATGTGAGGATATCAGCCAAATGCGCAGGACCTTGCTCGCCAAGTGCGCCAAGCGCGTAATGCCAAGCGCGCCCCAGCATCACAAAATCCGCACCAAGCGCGTAGGCTCGCAGGATATCCAACCCGCCCTCAATCCCGCTGTCCATGATTAGCGGCAGTTTCGTCGCAGCGCGGATCGTGGGGAGGACTTCAATCGGGGCAGGGGCCGCATCAAACTGACGACCCGCATGGTTGGAAAGCCAAAGCGCATCAATCCCTGCCGCTTCGGTTTTGGCGACATCTCGTACATCCAAGACACCCTTGAGTATGAGTTTTCCGTCCCAATTGTCGCGCAGCCAGTGCACGTACTCCCAATCGGGCGAGGTGCGGAGAAGATAGCCGATATGTGCCGTGCTAGAGCGTTCTTCGCCAGCGTCTTTCACTTGATCAATGTACTTATCCAATGTGCGCATGCGCGGCATTCCAAGAAGCGCGATGCCAATCGCCCAAGCCGGACATAGCGCGATTTGGGCCAGCAAGCGTGGGGTGATCTTGGGTGGTTGACGTAGCCCGCCGCGAATTTGGCGTTCACGGCGGGATGCAACAGGGACATCAACCGTCAGCACCAAAGTGTGAAATCCGCTCGCCTTGGCGCGCTCTAGCATATCACGGCGGATTCCTTCGTCGCGGGGCGGATAGAACTGGAACCATCCATGTTGCCCAAGGCTTGGCGCGATATCTTCGGGCGTGCGGGTCGCCACGGTCGAAAGGGTATAAGGAATGCCAAGCGCAGCGGCGTTGCTTGCGAGGATCGGTTCCGCATTCGGCCAGATCAGACCCGACATGCCAAGCGGCGCGATCCCGAAAGGCAGCGGCAGCGTGTGACCCAGTAGACCAACTGATAGATCTGGTGTGATCTCCCCATGCAAGACGGAGGGCATCATCAGTACCTCATCGAGCTTTGTGCGATTGCGCGCCTTGCTCGCTTCGAGCCCTGTGGCACTGTCGAGGTATTCCCAAACGAAATGTGGGATACGGCGTTTGGCGGCGCGGTGCAGATCCGCGAGGGCAGGGTACGGTGCGTGTAAATCCATGCGCGCAGCTTTCGCCGCAATGCGGCATTTGTCTAGTAAAAGAATGCGGAACAGATCAAGAACCTCCCTTTTCCTATCGGCTTTTGCGCGCTAGAGTTACACTCATGAGCAATTTTGACGAAATGGACGCCTTTGAAGGTGCCTCCACGCCTCTCTCCCAACGCGCGATGTCTGCGCGGCCGATGCCGTATTTGGATGGGCTGAACCCCGCGCAACGCGAAGCGGTGGAAACGCTAGACGGTCCAGTCTTGATGTTGGCGGGGGCGGGTACAGGCAAAACTAAAGCACTGACCGCGCGCATTGTGCATCTGATGAATGCTGCCAAAGCGCGTCCCAACGAAATTCTGGCGGTCACCTTCACCAACAAAGCTGCGCGCGAGATGAAAAATCGCGTGGGCGGTATGCTTGGTCAATCGATTGAGGGGATGCCGTGGCTTGGCACGTTCCATGCGATTTGTGTGAAGCTGCTGCGCCGCCACGCAGAATTGGCTGGGCTTAAGAGCAATTTCACGATCCTTGATACGGATGATCAACTTCGCCTCTTGAAACAGCTTTTACGCGCTGAAAACATAGACGATAAACGCTGGCCGGCGCGTATGCTTGCAGGCTTTATTGATGGCTGGAAGAACCGGGCGTTGACGCCTGAAAAAGTGCCAAGCGCTGATGCGGGTGCGTTCAATAATCGCGGCACCGAGCTCTATGAGATGTATCAGAAGCGTCTCTTAGAACTTAACGCAGTCGATTTCGGCGATCTGCTGATGCATGTGGTGACGATCTTCCAGACCCACGACGATGTGCTGAATCAATACCAACGCTGGTTCCGTTATATTTTGGTGGACGAGTATCAGGACACGAACGTCGCACAATATCTCTGGCTGCGCTTGCTCGCGGGGGGACACAAAAACATCTGCTGCGTTGGGGATGACGATCAATCCATCTACGGTTGGCGCGGGGCGGAAGTGGGCAATATCCTACGCTTTGAGAAGGATTTCCCGGGCGCAAAGGTGGTCCGGCTAGAGCAAAACTACCGCTCCACCCCGCATATTTTAGCGGCTGCCTCTAATGTGATTTCTGGTAATGAAGGCCGGCTTGGCAAGGATCTGTGGACTGCTTCGGAAGAGGGCGAAAAAGTCCGGCTGATAGGTCATTGGGACGGTGAAGAAGAGGCGCGCTGGATTGGCGAAGAACTGGAAGCGATGCAATCGGGCACGCGCGGCATGAACCCGATTTCGCTGAATGATATGGCTATCCTTGTGCGCGCGTCCCATCAAATGCGCGCGTTTGAGGATCGCTTTTTGACCATTGGCTTGCCCTACCGCGTCATCGGTGGTCCACGCTTTTACGAGCGCATGGAAATCCGCGATGCTATGGCCTATTTCCGTGTTGTGACCTCGTCTGATGATGATCTGGCATTCGAGCGGATCGTGAACACGCCAAAACGTGGCCTCGGTGATAAAGCGCAGCAGAAAATCCAGATGGCCGCGCGCGAGAACGGCGTCAGCCTTGTCGAGGGTGCGCGCATCATCTTGGAGAGCAAAGCGATTAGTGGCAAGGGCGGTGCGGAGCTTGCTAAACTGGTCGATGGTCTCGATCGCTGGGCGGCCCTTACGCGCGGGCCACGGGTTGTGACGATCATTGATGATGATGCGGTGCTTGATGATGGTCCGCAAATGTTGGAGCTGGAGTTCGGTCCCCCTGAGATGAGCCATGTCGAACTGGCGCAGGTGATCCTCGATGAAAGCGGCTATACCGCATATTGGCAGAACGACAAAACCCCCGAAGGGCCGGGACGGTTGGAAAACCTTAAGGAATTGGTAAAAGCGCTGGAGCAATTTGAAAACCTGCAAGGGTTTTTGGAGCACGTCAGCCTGATCATGGACAACACTCAAGAGGACGAAGCTGCTAAAGTCTCGATAATGACGTTGCACGGGGCCAAGGGTCTTGAATTCCCATCAGTGTTCTTGCCCGGATGGGAGGACGGTTTGTTTCCCTCTCAACGCTCCATGGATGAAAGCGGTCTCAAAGGTCTCGAAGAAGAGCGCCGTCTTGCCTATGTTGGCATCACCCGTGCTGAGGATATTTGCACGATTTCCTTTACCGCCAATCGCATGGTCTTTGGTCAATGGCAAAGCCAATTGCCTTCGCGTTTTATCGATGAATTGCCAGAAGATCACGTTGAGGTGCTGACCCCGCCTGGCCTTTATGGTGGCAACTACGGTGCGGCGGGCATGGGCATGGGGGGCAGTGGCCAAAGTGATCTTGAACAGCGTGTTCAGGACGCGAATGTCTACAACTCGCCTGGCTGGAAACGCCTTCAAGCTCGCAAAGACAACCGCCCAATGAGCCAACCCGCTGAGAGTAATAACATCACAATCGACATGACGGCTGTGTCGAGTTTTTCACTGGGCGAGCGCGTGTTTCACCAGAAGTTCGGCTATGGTGCGGTGATCGGAATTGAGGGCGATAAGCTTGAGATTGAATTCGAGAAAGCGGGCATCAAAAAGGTCGTCTCGCGCTTTGTGGCAGCGGCAGATGCGGCGGATGATATTCCGTTTTAATAAGATTTTTTTATGAGCGGTAAGCGCGACCTCCAAACACTTTTACGCGGCATATCGGCGCAGCTTGTTGAGGGAATCTACGTGTTAGTGACGATCCCCGAGGGAGCGATGCCACAAAATCTAAAGCCACGGATGATTTTTCGTGAAGCCTAAGGTGTCACTTTAATTGTCTTGCAGGACGAAGCCGTGGTGCATGGCTTGTCGCAGGAATTTTCGAGCCGCATGATCACCCTCAATGTGCATTCTTCGTTGGATGCGGTTGGGTTTATCGCCTTGATCGCAACAAAGCTTGCGGCAGCTGGTATGGGGGGCAATCCAGTGGCATGATTTTTTATGATCACTTCTTTATTCCCGAAGATCGAGCAGAGGATGCGTTCAAGACCTTGCCGGCCAATCTTCAGAAACAGCGAGTTTTTAGGCTACTGCACAATTCGAAATATGTGTAATTGCAATACTTCAGCTTCGGCTAACGACCACGCGAATTTGAAAGTCATGCATTTGTGTCACCCGTAAAAAGCGCGCCAAAGAGTGCGCATCTTATAAGCGCATCGTCGCTTCTAACAGGCAGAATATCGCGCGGGTTCCTGCTGAAAATTTTTTGCTAACACGTCCTTTTCGACGTGATATTGTGTGCCAATTTGCACAGCTACAGATGATTTGATGAGTGCTTTTTCAACAACCTTAAAACAACGTGAAGTGCAGTTTTCGGACAGACTTAGATCCGAACACAGCACCGCGCCCAAAGCGGGCGATGTGCTGACGGTCGAGGATGATCTGGGAGCAGGCGCTGTCGCTTTTCAATTGTCCACGAAGGGCAAGCGATTGCTGTTTCACGCGCTTGATCTTGAGCGCAAAGCAAAATTGTGCGCGGCTGACAAGTAGGGGTACGCCATGGCAACCCACACCGTAGAAGCATTTCGTTGGACTGGCACGGGCTACAACGCGCTTGATAACACTTCCTACACTTCCTACACTTCCTACGCAGCCGTTTTGGACGACAATGACGGCAACTTTCAGGGTGGCAGCGACGCGAGTGAAACTGTTACGATCAACGGCGGCGCAGCGGGATCCACGAACAGTCAGCCCTTTGCGATTAACGTGATTTTTACCAACACATTGGGCAATCCTCGCTTGGAAACCTTCTTCTTTGTCAACACCAGTGCTGCGCCGTCTAGGTGGTATTTTGTGCCCGCTCCCGGATCAGCCTTCACGGTTGGCGCGACCCTTGGTAGTTATCAAAGTCACACAACGGGTTGGACCTATTCCTCAGTTGTGTGCTTTGCCGAAGGGACGATGATCGAAATGGATCAGGAGCCGTGCGCGGTTGAATAGCTGAAACTAACGTGCGCATCGCTTTGGCGACCGGCGGATTTGCGTCTTTGCAGTTGAACCTTCTCAGCGCGGTGAGTGTAGCGCAGATGCAGGAATTTGAAACGCTGCGCCCGTAATGCTGCGCGCAGGTACGCTTGGCACAGAGCTGCCTCTGTGGGATTTGCGAGTGTCGCGCCAGCATAGAATGCAAGTCGGCTCAGCGATTGTAGAGCGTGTTCGGGTCATCAGGCGTTTTGTTCGCGGCCATCAGATTGACCGAGCTTCCGGGCATTTATGTTTAGGATCATCAAGGTGCTCTGAATTATAATCATTTAGTGTTCGATCATCATCAATTGGTTCTGGCTGAGGGTGCGCCCACCGAGAGTTTTTATACGGGACGCGACGCAATCGCGGCGCTCAATCCAGATGCGCGCGGTGAAATTCTGACCCTTTTCCCGCAACTCGCCCGAAGAGCGCAAGATGCGCCCCGCGTTTCCGATTCCTGAAAGGGTACAGCAAAAACAACTGGTCGCGCGGCAACTACGCAATGAAAAGCCGCTTTTAGGCGAGCTTGCGCCGCATGACGTCCTTGTGCCGCTCACTACTCTTTAAGTAAGCTCATCTCATCAAGGTGCTGCCCCGTCAAACGGGTGGAGAATTGGGAAGCTGGTGGAAATCTGGCGCTGCCCCCGTAACGGTGTGGGCGAGAGATTTAGTAAGACCACTGAGGCGTTTCGCCTTGGGAAGGTGCTTTATCATGGTTCGATGTGACCACTCGCTCCAAGCCCGGAAACCAGCCTTGTTACGAAGTCGAAACCGCGGGTGGCGGAGCAGGCGAAAGATGCGCCGCTTGTTTGCCTTGCCCATCGTCTCATCTGCACAGGCTCCCGTTCACAAACACAAGAACCACGGGGCGTGGGTAAGGAGACTAGATGAGTGCAAGACAGATTTTCCATGCATTGCAGAAATTTGATGGCGGCGGAGCCGCGTCATGCAAGGCCGCGAAAGTAGGCTTTCTAGAATGGGCGATGGGATTAGGGCTGGAGACGGATGCTACGCGTGAAGCGCAACGCGCACTGTTGCATATCGAGGCTTTACCAGAAGATGGGCAAGCCGCGCAGTTATTCGTTGAACATCTAAAATGCGCGAGCTGCGTATTGCCTCATCCTAAACGTCGCGGCGGTGCTAAAGCGCGCCGGCGTGTGTTCCACTAACTTTGCATAAATCCGAGGCTTGGTAACGACCAACTCGCGTTGCCTTTGAATGATCTCCGGCGGTTCCATGCGCTAAGCTCCGTGCAGACAAAAGGGAAATCATATCATGCTAGATGAGGCCAAACAGCGCTGCATTACTCTGCAAAACCGCATGCAAGAGCTGGGTATTAGCCATGTAGTTTTCACGTCCGAAAGCTCCATCGCATATCTTGTGGGTTTCTGGGGCTACCTTGGCATCGAGTTTGGCCGTCCTTCCATTCTAGTGGTGCGTACAGAGGGTGATCCGATTGTGATCACACCTTTGATGGAAAGCGAAATGGTCGCGGAAATGACTTGGGTCAAGGACATACACCGCTGGGAAGATGCGGGCAAAACAGTTGGGCGCTCGCGCTGAGTGCGTGTTTGCCTGACGCGCCTAAAGAACTTTGGATCGAGCAGATGGAAATCCCCGCCATTTTACGACACTTCATCGACGACACATATCCAAGTGCACATCTGCGCGACATTGGCCCGATATTGGGGGCTCAGCGCATGATCAAATCCCCGCTTGAAATCGAAGTGATGAAGCAAGCAGGTGAGATTGCCGGCGCAATGATGACCACCGCGCATGGGTCTTTGCGGGTCGGGGCGCATGAATACGAAAGCGCGCTTGCTGTGATCGATGCAGGGACGCGAAAGGCCGCTGGCTTTCTTACGGATCTGGGCTGGGAGCGCTTCGTATCGCCAATGATCCAAGGCTTGCAAATCATGCAAAGTGGGCGCGACACTTCCATGGTGCATCGCCGCACTTCGGTGAAAACCTACGAAAAAGCAGACCCCGTCTATTTCTGTTTCTGCAATATGGCGCAGTTCAAGCAATACAAACTTGGCTTTGATCGCATGTTTCATGCGGCTTACATCACCGATGATGCAGCAAAGGTGCAAATGGCAGCGATTGGCGCGCAACAAGCCGCGATTGCCGCGATCAAACCGGGGATAAAGGCAGAAGGCGTCGCTGCTGCTGCGAGTAAAGTCTATCAGGACCGCGGGTATGAAGCGGGATATCGCACGGGACGCTCGATTGGTGTGGCTTACCTCGAAGGACCGGAGTTGAAAGCAGGGGATGAGACTATTCTTCAAGCAGGCATGACCTTTGCCGTTGACGGTGGGATCTCCGTGGATGGCGTCGCTGCCGGGCGGATCGGCGACAGTATTGTGGTGACGGAAACGGGCGCAGACTATCTAACACAATATCCGCGCGAAGTGCTTGTGACGGATCGTTAAAGAATGGGTGATTTCCATTTGACGCTGGCGCAAGCCCCGTCGGATCTGACCGGCAAATCAGCACGTCTGAGGTGGCTTGAAGCACAATTGCCAGATATCGCGGCGAGTGGCGCGGATTTGGTTCTTTTGCCTGAATTGTTTGCCTGCGGGTATGCCATTGGCAATCAAATCCGTAGCTCGGCAGAGCTGCGTGGGGGCGAAACGGCGCAAGCTTTGGCACGTTTTGCGTGGCAGTTTAGCATTGCAATCCACTGTGGTTATGTCGAACGCGATGGCGATAAGCTTTATAATAGCGCCACTTGCATTGGTCCTGACGGGGGCGAGTTGGTGCATCAACGCAAGCTTGCGATTCCTCCAGGATTTGAGTGGGACTATTTTAGTGCAGGGTAGGGCTGCTACCTATTCACCTACAAATGCTTCAAAATCGCAACATTGATTTGCTATGATCCCGAATTTGTCGAAACCGTACGTCATGTTGCCGCGCAAGGCGCAGATTTGGTGCTGGTGCCGACGGCGCTTGGCACGGATTGGGATTGGGTCGCAGAAAAGATGATGCCCATGCGCGCATTTGAGAACGGTGTTTTCTTTGCGTATGCGAATGGGGTGGGCACGCAGGATGACATGACCTTTCTTGGCAAAAGCTTTATCGTGGGACCGGCAGGAACAGAACTGGCACGCGCAGGCAATGATCCAGAAATTCTACAAGCGGCGCTTGATTTGTCTTTGGTCGCAAAAGCACAGGCGCGGCTGCCGTATTTGACGGATCGTGGGCGACTAAAGCTCGATTGCCAATAGGCCAACTACAAAAACGAAAAAACGACGATGTGTGGGAGGACACATCGTCGTTCTATATAAGCACGCCGCTTGAAGGGAGGAGAAAGCGTCGTGCTATGAGTGGTCCGTTCTAGACCGTTGTTAGTAGCGGCAGTAAAATGGGAGGACTTTACTGCCACCATGTTCGGCCGAGCTCTTCTGGAAGGAGTGAGCTGGCCAAATTCTTTAGTTCTTTAGTTCTTGTACGCTGCGTCCAGAGCAAGACGGCGGATCATTGAGCGGTGGATGCCCAAGTCGGCCAATTCGCGACCTGAAAGTGCATTCAATTCACGCACCGTTGTGTTGTAAACAACGCACTTTGCGTTCGCTTCTTTGATCTCTGCCCAAAGTGCTGCGATCTTGTCGCCGAATGTGCCGTGAGCGGAGAATGTGTCTGTGAGGAATGCCATGTGCATCGTCCTTTTCTTCGGTTTAAGTCGGTCGCGCGGGTATATGCCCTGCTGTTGAAAACGAACATGGAGTTTATGCTGCGACTGCACAATGTTTATTTTCTCAATGCTGCTATGCAGCAATTGCATAGGAGGCTTAGGGCTAACTAACGGTAATCACTTGTTTATTTTTTGACCATTTGAATAACTTTATGATTTCGAAGGTTTTTCCCATATTTTTTGTTCGCGCTAGCATTCATCTTGTCAGTCCTGTCTGCACTTGCGCTCGGGCGTAAAGCTGCCAGTTATGACAAAACGCAGGTTAGGAGTTTGAAATGAGCCAAATAGAGACAGACATTCGTGATGCTTTGGCACGTTTAGCTCTGCCTGATGGTGGCGATCTGATCAGCCGCGATATGATTCGAGCGCTTTCTGTGGAGGACGCTACGGTGCGATTTGTGATCGAGGCCCCAAGCCCCGCGATCGCGCAGCAAATGGAACCTTTGCGCAAAGCCGCTGAAACTGCGGTAGCGGCTGTGGTCGGTGCGCGCACAGTCAATGCGGCATTAACAGCGCATGGACCTGCACTTGCAAAACCTGCGCCGCCCAGTTTGAAGATTGGTGGGCATCCCAAACCACAAGAGGGCGGGCCAGCGCCTGTCTCTGGTGTGGACCGCATTCTTGCTATTGGCTCTGGAAAAGGCGGCGTTGGTAAATCGACTGTCTCGTCCAACCTTGCGGTTGCATTGGCGAAGCAAGGCCGCCGCGTTGGCTTGCTCGATGCAGATATATATGGACCATCCCAGCCACGAATGATGGGCGTAAACAAACGTCCTGCCAGCCCTGACGGAAAAACCATCATTCCATTGAAGGCGCATGGCGTCACTATGATGTCGATTGGCCTGATGATTGATCCTGACAAAGCCATCGTGTGGCGTGGTCCCATGCTCATGGGTGCATTGCAGCAAATGCTGGGGCAAGTGGAGTGGGGCGAGCTTGATGTGCTCATCGTTGATTTGCCACCGGGCACGGGCGATGTGCAGCTCACGCTTTGTCAGAAAAGTCAGGTCACCGGCGCGATTGTTGTCAGCACCCCTCAAGACGTCGCTCTTCTAGATGCACGCAAAGCGCTGGATATGTTCGCGACGCTCAAAACGCCTGTGTTGGGCCTGATCGAGAACATGTCGATGTTCAAATGTCCTGATTGCGGATCAGAACATGCGATCTTTGGCCAAGGAGGCGTCGCAACAGAAGCTGAGCGCTTAAAAGTGCCACTACTTGGTGCTTTGCCGATTGACCTTGATACGCGTCTTGCAGGGGATGGCGGTACGCCTATTGCAGCGGGTGAAGGAGATATGGCGCGAGCCTATGCTGAGCTTGCCAAAGGTTTAGTCGAAGGCGGTATGGCGTAAGCGTGAACACTATATAGAGCCCGCTTCGACCATGTAGTTGCACGCGCTGCACATTGCGGCATCGTCAGAAGCGAGAAATAAGACCATGCGCGCCACGTAAACCGGATCAATCAGATCAGGCAAGCACTGACGTGCACGATGCGCCTCAAGCGCTTCTGGCGTCGCCCAAAGCTCTTTTTGCCGCTCTGTCATGATCCAGCCGGGCACCACCGTATTGACGCGAATGCGGTGATCGCCGAGATCGCGCGCCATTGTGCGGGTCATTCCGTGTACTGCCGCTTTGGCCGTGGCGTAGGCTGGAAAACCGCCACCGGCCTCCCACCATGAGTTCGATCCCATATTGATAATGGAGCCACCGCCCGCCGCGATCATCCCTGGCGCAATCGTTTGGATCGCAAAGAACATGTGACGCAGATTAGTGTTTTGACGCTCGTCCCAATAGTCTGGCGTAACGTCCCGCCAATCGTGACGATCATCGCGTGCGGCATTGTTCACCAACACATGTGCTGGCCCTAATTTGTCCGTTAGTGTCTTGAGGGCAGCTTGAAGCGCGGAGATATCGCGTAGATCGCAAATTTTGTAGCTGACGTTGTCTAATTCCGCCGCCAGATCGGCGCTTGCGGCTTCATGAAGATCCAGAAACCCGACGCGTGCGCCCTGAGCAGCAAAGGCTTTCACCATCTCAGCGCCAATGCCCTGTGCGCCACCCGATACGATGACGGTCTTGTTTTTGAGGCTAGGATAGATGGCGAAGTCTGGCATGGGCTGTCCTGTCTTGGGCAAAATGAGAGCTCGCAGCAGGGTTGCAGGTAATTTCAGCGAACTCAACGTGCAGTTACGACAAGAGTGTGTGAGAAGCGGAGGCGCTTTGGGTATTCATGGGTCATGTGGGATTTCATGGCGCAGCGCTGTGAAATCACACCCATATTTGGGTGTCGCTACAAAGACTCAACAACGAATCATGGCGTTGAGGACGATTTACACGGTGAATCAGATGTGATGCTTAGGGTGGGGGCGTGATATTGCATTGAAAATTCGTCCCGAACGGAACTGTTGTGCTTCGATTCGGGAAAATATGGGAAAAAATTCAAGAATTGCTCTTGATCTACATGTAGTAGTCGCTGCTTATTTTTTCGCTACCACTAGATTTTGTTCTTGAAATGTTCTTTCTAAATGTTGTGCGTACAAATCGCCAAAGGCAACATTCAACAAGCTGTAGTCAATATTTCCTATTGATTACCATTAATTCCCATGGCATCCCTAATGGTAGAAGAGGAGAGCGGGTAACTCAACAAAGGGACGCTACACGATCCCAGCTAACAAGAACCGCTAAGTCAGGTTTCATACAGGCACCCGCCATAATCCTCCCAACCAGATCCGGCGCGCGAGCGAGCAGACATCCCCCCAGGTGGCGCGCGCGATCGGACATTCCCGGCAGCGGGACGTTGGCGGATCAAGCAGTGGCAGCAGCTTGATCCGCCTTTCATATTTTTATGCCCTAGTTTTTGGGCAAGGTTTCGGGGGCAGGGCAAAGGGACGAATTGGCGTGTCACGCAGATTCAGAGGCGAAAGCCACCATAAGGTGGATACAAAGGGGCGGGTCTCGATCCCAGCCTCTTTTCGTCGTGTAATCGAAGCGGCTGACCCCAATTTGACCGATGGTCTTCCTCCTGAATTGGTCATTGTGTACGGCGATCATCGTCGCAATTACCTCGAGTGTTACACCATGGAAGCGATCGAGGAGGTGGACGCCAAGATTGACGCCCTCCCACGTGGATCTATGCAGCGTAAAATGCTTCAGCGTCTCTTCCATGGCCAGTCTTTCCCGACTACAATTGATGAGACAGGTCGCCTGGTTTTGCCTGCCAAGCTGCGTCAGAAAATCGAGCTGGATAAAGAAGCGTTCTTTATCGCAGCGGGTGACACGTTCCAGATTTGGAAAACCGAGACCTATGAGGCTGACGAGTTGGCCAAAACCGAAGAGTGGCTTGAAGAGCTGCCCGACGATTTCGACCCGCTCGAGTTTCTTGATGGTGCTCCAACATCCAGTCCTGCGGAGTGATTCATGACGCAGGCTGCCATCTCTGCCTCTCACATTCCGGTTCTTTTAGAGCCTATCCTAAAAGCGGCCGACCCTATATCTGGCTGTTGGTTGGATGGCACATTTGGGGCAGGTGGCTATACGCGCGCACTTTTGGATGCGGGTGCGGATAGCGTCATTGCGGTAGATCGCGATCCATTGGCCTTTGAAATGGCGCAGCCTTGGGCCGATCAATACGGTGCGCGCTTGATCCAGCAACGGGGCGTGTTTTCGGACATGGCCGAGTTTGCTCAAGATTTGAACGGTGTCGTCCTCGACCTTGGGGTCTCCTCGATGCAACTCGATCGTGCAGAGCGTGGCTTTTCTTTCATGCGGGATGGTCCCTTGGATATGCGCATGGGGCAAGAAGGGCAAAGTGCTGCTGATATCGTCAACGACTATGACGCAGAAGAAATTGCTGAAATCCTTTATAATTTTGGTGAAGAACGCGCCTCTCGCCGAATTGCGCGCGCAATTGTTGAGCTGCGCGCAGCGACACCTATCACCAGGACTTTGCAGCTTGCAGGGTTGATCGAGAAATGTATGCCCCGCAAGAAGCCGGGGCAAAGCCACCCTGCAACGCGAAGCTTCCAAGCACTGCGCATTGCGGTGAATGATGAGTACGGTGAACTTTATCGCGGCCTTATGGCTGCAGAACGCGCTCTTGCGCCAGGTGGTTTGCTGGCCATTGTGACGTTTCATTCGGTGGAAGATCGCATGGCGAAACGCTTTTTACAGTCGCGCGCGGGCACGACGGGTAATGCCAATCGTTTTGCGCCCCAACTTGATGTCGAAAAACCAGCGTTTGAACTGCTTGGCCGTAAAGCCATTACCGCGTCTGAGTTTGAATTAGAAAACAACGTGCGTGCACGTTCCGCCAAGCTGCGTCTTGCATGCCGCACCGATGCAGCTGCGGGCGATATCGCGCCGAAAACGCTTGGCATGCCAATGTTACGAAGGGATCGTTAAATGCGTTCATTGTTATATATCGTAACGGCCCTTGCCGTGATTGGTCTCGCCTTTTGGGCATATCAAGAGAACTATCAAACGCAGGCGGAGATCGCCAAAACGGAACAAATCAACCACGAAATCGGCCAAGCACGCGCGCGTTTGACGGTGTTGCGTGCGGAATGGGCTTACTTGAACCGACCAGATCGTTTGCGTGACCTTGCTGATGTGAATTTCGACCGTTTGGGTTTGTCCTCTTTGCGCCCTGATCAATTTGGCAAGGTCGATCAAGTTGCTTTTCCCCGCTTGCCAAAGAGTGAGTTGGTTATCACCAATCCAGTTGACGTCTCTGGCATGACCGGCGGCGAAACCGTGACACGCGGCGATGGTGTCTTCCGATGATACGCACGCCGCTTCGCCCACTTGCACGCATTCTGGAAGCGCGTGCCAGTGGTGAAAATCCCGCCGCGATCGAGCGTGAAAACCTGCGGATTCGCCACGAACAGATGCGCGACAAATCTCGCACGCGCGCAGAAGGGCGTTTACTGATCCTCTCGGTGATATTCTTTTGCGCGTTCGGCGTCATTGGCGCGCGTATGGGCGTGTTGGCCTCGACGGAACCGAGCGAGCCACGCGCGGCGGCAGCGGGTAGCATCATACAAGCGCAACGCGCTGATATCACAGACCGACATGGCCGCATTCTTGCGACGAACTTTGAAACCCATGCGCTTTATGCGCAGCCTTTGCAGATGGTTGATAAGGAGCGTGTTGCGGCTGAATTGGCGGCTATCTTTCCTGATTTGAAGCAGGAGAAACTGCTGAAGGATTTTACGGGCAAGCGTAAGTTCTTGTGGATCAAGAAGAAACTCAGCCCCGAGCAAAAACAAGTGGTGCATAACATTGGCGATCCTGGCCTGTTGTTTGGCCCGCGCGAAATGCGCCTTTATCCCAACGGCAAGCTTGCAGCGCATGTTATGGGCGGTGCAAGTTTTGGGCGTGAAGGCGTACATGCAGCTGAAGTCATCGGTGTTGCTGGCGTTGAAAAATACTTCGATGACGAGTTGCGCGATCCGGCTCGCAGTGGCGCACCCCTCGCTTTGTCACTTGATCTTACGGTGCAAGCTGCAGCAGAGCGTGTGCTTTATGGTGGTATGAAGCTGATGAACGCCAAAGGTGCGGCGTCGGTTTTGATGGACGTGAACACGGGTGAAATCATCTCGATTGTTAGCCTGCCTGACTTTGATCCCAACGCGCGTCCAAGCCCGCTGATTGAAGGCGATGCATCAGACAGTCCTTTGTTCAATCGTGCGGTGCAGGGGGTGTATGAACTCGGTTCCGCCTATAAGATCTTCACCGCCGCGCAGGCGATGGATCTAAACCTTGTGAACCATCAAACTATGATCGACACGGGCAAGGCTTTGCGCGTCGGTGGGTTCAACATTGGTGAGTTTAAGAAGAGGAATTATGGCGTTTTGAGTGTTGCGGACATCATTGTCAAAAGCTCGAACCGTGGCACGGGTCGTTTGGCGTTGCAGATCGGTGCGAAGCGTCAAAAAGAGTTCATGAAGCTGATGGGTTTCATGGATTACACCCCGCTTGAAATCATTGAGGCGAAAGGTGGTAAGCCGCTTTACCCAGAGCGTTGGACGGATTTGAGCGCGGTTACGATTTCTTATGGCCACGGCATATCGAATTCGCCGCTACATTTGGCCGCGGGCTATGCTGCGCTGGCAAATGGTGGCACCTATATTAAGCCAACAATCGTCAAACGCATGGGAGCTCCGCAGGGCACGCGCGTTGTGCGCGAAGACACTGCGCGCTTTGCGCGTCAGATGCTGCGTAAAGTGGTGACCGAGGGTACGGCAAGCTTTGGCGAAGTGCAGGGTTATGCGGTGGGCGGCAAAACTGGCACCGCCGATAAACCCAAGCCACGCGGCGGGTATTATAAAGACAAGGTCATCGCGACGTTTGCGTCACTCTTTCCCGCGCACAATCCAAAATATGTGCTGGTCGTGACCTTGGATGAGCCGAGCGAAACATCTGGCAAAAAACCGCGCAGAACTGCAGGATGGACGGCAGTTCCCGTCGCTGCAGAGATGATTGGCCGTGTCGCGCCGCTTTTGGGGTTAAGACCAGAGATTGAACCGGGTGAATTGGCTGGTATAACGCTTACATCGAATTAAGGGGTGCGCGTACCCGTGAACCGCAAGATGTAGGGGCAGCCCATGGCAGCATCAGTGACTTTGCAACAGCTCGGTTTGACCGCGGCAGAGGGGCGTAATCCCGCCATTACAGGTATTGCGGTGGATAGCCGTGAAGTGCAGGCAGGCTTCTTGTTTGCGGCCTTGCCAGGCTCCAAAGTACATGGTGGTGAGTTCATTCAATACGCTTTGCGCATGGACGTGGGCGCGATCCTCACGGATGCGGTTGGTGCCGAAATCGCAGCGGATGGGCTTGCCAATTCCGATGCTGCCATCATTGTCACAGACGATCCGCGCAGCGCTTTGGCCTTTGCGTCGGCACTTTATTTTGGTGCGCAACCACAGATTGTGACGGCTGTGACAGGCACCAACGGCAAGACATCGGTGAGCACATTTGTGCGCCAAATTTGGAATCTTCTGGATCTTGAGGCAGTGAACCTTGGCACCACGGGTGTCGAGGGAAGTCTGTATCTCCCGCTCGCGCACACAACACCAGAACCGATAACATTACATCGCACCCTTGCGACCTTGGCACGCGAAGGGATTTCGCATGCGGCGATGGAAGCTTCGTCACACGGGTTGGATCAGCGTCGCCTTGATGGTGTGAACCTCGCTGCTGCTGGCTTTACCAACTTCACGCAGGACCACCTTGATTATCACGGCACGTTTGAGGCGTATTTCGACGCGAAGATCGGCCTGTTTACGCGGGTCTTGCAAGATGATGGCGTAGCTGTCGTCAACCTTGACGATCCCAAAGGGGCAGAGGTGGCGATGATCGCTCAAGCTCATGGGCACGAGTTGATCGGCGTGGGTAGGGACCCCGAAGCGGACCTATGTTTGCAGGGGCAACGCTATGATGGCACGGGGCAGGATCTGTTGTTCAAATGGCACGATAGCCCGTTCCAAGTGCGGCTCAATTTGATTGGTGGCTTTCAGGCAGAGAATGTTTTGCTTGCCGCTGGTCTCGTTATTGCGTGCGGTGAAGACCCTGCGCAGGTGTTTGACACGCTGGGTGATCTCGAAACGGTGCATGGTCGTATGCAACTGGCCGCGACGCACAGTAATGGCGCTACGGTTTTCGTGGATTACGCGCACACGCCAGACGCCATCGAAACTGCTCTGCAAGCGATGCGCCCGCATGTGATGGGGCGGCTTGTCGCCTTGATTGGTGCGGGTGGGGATCGTGATGCGGGCAAACGCCCATTAATGGGACAAGCGGCTACCGAAAACGCCGATCTGGTGTTTGTGACAGATGACAATCCGCGCTCTGAAGACCCGGCGCTAATACGGGCCGCTGTGATGGGCGGCGCACCAGAGGCAATCGAGGTTGCAGATCGCGCCGAAGCCATTTTGCGCGCGGTTGACGCGCTTGGGCCGGGTGATGCGTTGTTGATCGCGGGGAAAGGCCATGAGACGGGACAAACCGTCGGCGACACAGTGTTTCCGTTTGATGATTGTGAACAGGCCAGCGTTGCGGTCGCCGCTTTAGAGGGAGATCGCGCATGACACTATGGACAGCCGCAGATGCGGTGAACGCCACAGGTGGCAAGGCGGTTGGCGATTGGTCGGTGAGCGGCATTTCCATTGACACACGCAGCATCGAGGCGGGCGATTTGTTCGTCGCTTTGAAAGCCGCGCGCGATGGGCATGAATTCGTGGCGCAAGCGTTGGCTAAAGGGGCAGGGGCTGCCTTGGTTACCCATGTGCCGGAGGGGGTGGCGGGGAAAGCGCCTTTGCTGCTGGTCGAGGATGTGCTGAGTGCACTCGAAGATCTGGGCCGCGCAGGTCGCGCCCGCACAGAGGCAAGAATTGTAGCGATCACTGGCTCTGTGGGGAAAACATCCACCAAAGAAATGCTGCGCGATGTTCTGTCAGCGCAAGGGCGCACACATGCCTCTGTGGCGAGCTACAACAACCATTGGGGCGTGCCTTTGACCTTGGCGCGTATGCCGCAAGAGACCGAATTCGCGGTGATCGAGATCGGTATGAACCACCCCGGTGAAATAGCGCCTTTGACCAAGATGGTGCGTCCGCATGTGAGCTTAATCACTACAGTCGCCGCCGCGCACCTTGAAGCGTTCGACAATATCGATGGCATTGCCGCTGAAAAAGCAGCCATCATGAATGGACTGGAGCCTGGCGGGGTTGTGATCCTCAACGCTGATATCGAGACTGCGCATGTTTTGAAGGCTAAGGCTGAGACTATGCACATAAACGCAGTTTGGTTTGGTGCATCGGCGGATGAATACTGCTTAGAAAAATGCGTGTTAAGCGGTAACACGACAGTCGTCGAAGCCAATATTCTGGGCGCACCGCTGTTGTTCAAAATACAAAGCGCTGGACAGCATTTTGCGATGAATGGGTTGGGGGCTTTGGCGAGTGCAGAAGCACTTGGCGCTGACCTCGCGCTCGCGGCGCAATCTATCGCAAATTGGACGCCGATTACAGGACGCGGCGCACGTGAAGTGATCGCGCTTGACCCTGCAGACAGCCGCATGACCCTCGAGCTGATTGATGACGCCTATAACGCAAATCCAACGTCGCTGAGTGCGGCTTTGGAGGTGCTCGCCGCAGCTGAGGTGACCCATGATATCGGGCGTGTCTACAAGGGGCGGCGCATTGCGTACTTGGGGGATATGAAAGAGCTGGGCGACGATGAAAACGCGATGCATAAAGCCGTCGCATGGCTTTCTAGTATTGAGCATTTGGATATGATCCACTGCGTCGGCCCTTTGATGCGCCATTGCTATGAGGCCTTGCCCGACGCTAAGCGCGGCCACTGGTTTGAAACTAGCGCTGAGATGGCATCCACAGTGGGGCACGATCTTGATGCGGGCGATGTGGTGTTGGCAAAGGGATCTTTGTCTGTGGGGTTGGCCCGCGTAGTAGACGCGGTTCGCAAATTGGGCCATACGGCCAAGAAAGACGCTATGATTACGCGTAAAAAGGACGATTTTTAATGTTATATTGGTTAACAGCCCTCTCTGACGGAGGCGATTTTTTTAACCTCTTTCGCTACATCACTTTTCGTGCGGGCGGTGCGTTTTTGACAGCGCTTATTTTCGGATTTGTGTTTGGCAAACCTTTGATCAATGTGTTGCGCCGCCGCCAAGGCAAGGGCCAACCGATCCGCGATGATGGTCCCGAAGGGCATTTCGTGAAGGCGGGCACGCCCACGATGGGCGGGCTTTTGATTGTGGGAGCTTTGCTAACATCGACGCTGTTGTGGGCACGTTTGGACAATCCGTTCGTTCTTATTTGTCTATTTGTTACAATATCTTATGGTACAATCGGGTTTGCAGATGATTACGCGAAAGTGTCCAAGCAAACCACCGCCGGCGTTTCCGGTAAGATCCGTTTGCTGCTTGGCTTTGCCATCGCCGCGATCGCGGGATTTTGGGCGGCGCAGTATCATCCAGAAGGCTTGCAAAACAAACTTGCCTTGCCAATTTTCAAAGATACTCTGATCAATTTGGGGTATCTGTTTATCCCATTCTCAGTGATTGTGATCGTTGGTGCGGCCAATTCCGTTAACCTAACCGACGGTCTCGACGGTCTCGCAATCATGCCCGTGATGATTGCCTCTGGCACATTGGGCGTCATCGCCTATGCGGTGGGGCGCGTCGATTTCACCGAGTATCTCGACGTTCACTACGTTCCTGGCACAGGCGAAATCCTGATCTTCACGGCAGGTATCTTCGGCGGTGGCCTTGGCTTCTTGTGGTACAATGCTCCCCCAGCGGCGGTCTTTATGGGCGATACCGGTTCTCTCGCGCTTGGCGGCGCTTTGGGCGCAATCGCGGTGTCCACTAAACACGAACTGGTGCTTGCGATTGTTGGCGGTCTATTTGTGGTGGAGGCGCTTTCGGTCATCATTCAAGTGCTCTACTTCAAGCGCACAGGCAAACGCGTCTTCCTAATGGCACCGATCCATCACCACTATGAGAAAAAGGGTTGGGCAGAACCGACGATTGTGATCCGCTTCTGGATTATATCCCTGATCTTAGCGATGATTGGTTTGGCGTCGTTGAAGGTACGATAACGATTTCGATTGCCTCGTGTGCTGCAGCACACGAAGCCACTTCTCTATCTCAGACCATTTTGAAAGAAGGTTTCCACAGATCTTTTAGAGCGCTTTATCTTGCAGTATTGAACGGTGTAAGCCTTCCCAAACGGGGCTATTTCATTTAGCCAGATCGTAAGAATTGGGAGGCTGACCATGATTCCAGTGCAAGGTTATAAAGGCGCACGGGTGGGTGTGCTGGGGCTCGGACGGTCCGGCTTATCTGCTGCGCGTTCTTTGCGCGCGGGTGGCGCGATCCCAATCTGTTGGGATGATAATGAAGCAGCCCGTGCAATCGCGGAGGGCGAGGGCTTTGAGACGGCGAAACTCACAGGTCAAACGCTTGCCAATCTCGCGCTGCTCGTCATATCGCCCGGCATTCCACATCTCTTCCCGACGCCTAATCCTGTGATCAAAGAGGCACTGCAAATGGGCGTGCCTGTAGATAATGATATATCGCTCTTCTTCCGCTCTTTTGCGACGTCGCAATGGGACGACATGGACGTGACCCCGCGCGTTGTGGCGGTGACGGGATCGAATGGGAAATCCACCACGTCTGCCTTGATCCACCACGTATTGGAGCACACAGGCCGCGCCACGCAATTGGCGGGGAACATCGGGCGCGGTGTTTTGGACATAGACCCTGCAATAGATGGTGAGGTCGTGGTACTTGAACTTTCGTCCTATCAAACCGACCTTGCGCGTGCGTTAACGCCTGATGTTGCGGTCTTCACCAACCTTTCGCCAGATCACTTGGATCGCCATCAGGGCATAGGCGGCTATTTCGCTGCTAAACGACGTTTGTTCGCCGAAGGTGGACCAGAGCGTGCGATTATCGGCATCGACGAGGATGAGGGACTGTACTTGGCCGGGCAAATGGCTGAAGGGCCACAGGATGATCGGGTCATCCGCATCTCTGTCGAGCGCAAACTGACCGATTTCGGCTGGACCGTATTTGCCAAGAAGGGCTTTTTGTCAGAGTACCGCAAGGGGCGTCAGATCGGTTCTATCGATCTACGTGCGATCAAGGGTTTGCCGGGCACGCACAACCACCAGAATGCCTGCTGTGCCTATGCTGTGTGCCGCACCTTGGGGTTAGCACCACGCGTGATCGAAGCCGCGTTTGCGAGTTATCCAGGCTTACCACACCGCAGTCAGATTGTGGCGGATGTCGCTGGTGTGACCTACGTGAACGATAGCAAAGCGACCAACGTTGACAGTGCTGCGAAGGCTTTGGGCGCATTCAAAAAGATCCGCTGGATCTGCGGTGGATTGGAAAAAGAAGGCGGCGTTGAGGCTTTGGCGAACGCGGCGGACGAAGTGCTGAAAGCCTATGTGATCGGGCGCGAAGCCTCAGGATTTGCGATGCAATTGGCAGGGGTTAAGACGGAGGTCTGTACCTCGATGGAGCAAGCTGTGGCGCGCGCTACGGAAGATGCGAGCGAGGGCGAAACGGTGTTGCTGGCCCCTGCGGCGGCGAGCTTTGATCAGTATGATAGTTTCGAGAAACGCGGTGAGCATTTCACACAGTTAGTGCTGGGTGAACTGGCCAAATGAAACACACTCCATTGAGGACTAAGACATGATCCAACCGACGCTTTCCTTCAAAGAAAACCTGAAGCTTTTGCCATCAATCGACACGCTCGCGCGTATCGAGCTTATTGGTGCCACTGGCGATGTGATGGCGAGCATCGAAAACCAGCCGGGCAAACAGGGCTCACTGGTGGTGTATCAATATCTTTCCCAAGAATTCGGAGAGATTAACGCGGAGGCTGCACAGCACGGTCTGGAAGTTTTTGCGGAACACACAGCAGATGCCAAAGCACGTCCTGGAGCGCATCCGAATATCGATCATTTGTTGAGCATTCTTGATGGGTCTGACACGCTTCAAGTGCGTTTGGTTCAGGCCTGATCTTGCGAGGCTTGGTGCAGTGAAATCGCTCGCAACATGTTAGCTGATCGCGTTCGCCGCCACCTGACCGAAATTGCGGCGCAAGGCCAGTCCGTTACCTACAGCGCGCTTGCGCAACAGCTCGATCTTGAACCGCCCAACACCATTCAACAAGTGACGCAAGCACTTGAACAGCTGATGCAAGAGGATGCTGCGGCAGGCCATCCGTTGATCGCGGCACTTGTCGTTAGCAAGGCGACGGGTGGCATCCCGCGTCAAGGGTTCTTTGAGTGCGCGCAGCGCATTGGGTGCTTTCACGGGGATGCGTTTGGGGTGGAGGCGATCAGCTTTCATGACGCGGAATTTAAGCGGGCCGTTGCTTATTGGCCGTCTGCTGCACTGCGGTGAACCAGGGTAGGTTGGCTTAATGCGACTTACTTCAGGGTCCGCGCCAAAAACTGTTGGGTGTCTTCGTTTTGGGCACGCTCGAAAATCTCTTCTGGCTTGCCTTCTTCAAGGACGCGACCATCCTTCAGAAAACAGACCTTATCCGCGGCTTCACGGGCAAAGCCCATTTCGTGCGTTGCAAGGATCATCGTCATGCCATCTGCCTTTAGAGCGCGCAATGCGTCCAGAACGTCGCCCACGAGCTGAGGGTCGAGGGCGGATGTGATCTCGTCAAACAGCATCACCTCAGGGCGCATAGCTAACGCACGCACGATGGCGACGCGTTGTTGTTGGCCACCTGACAGTTGGTCTGGATATTTGCCCATGTGTTCGGCCAACCCGAAGCGCGCAAATAGGGCTGTGACTTCGGGCATCAGTTCTGCACGGGATTTTTTGTGGTTGCGGCGTGGGGCGAGCAGGACGTTTTCAACAGCTGTCATGTGCGGGAAAAGATTATAGCTTTGGAACACCATACCAATGCGGCGACGCACAGGTTCAGGGTCCAGACCGGGAATGGAGATGTCCGCGCCATCCAGAAAGATCTCTCCATCCTCAACGGGTTCCAGCAGGTTGATGCAGCGCAGAAGTGTTGATTTACCCGCGCCGGATGCGCCGATCAGGCAGACCATTTCGCCCGCATTCACGTCCAGATTAATACCATCACAAACCGTATTGTCACCAAAGCGTTTCACCACGCCGCGCAGGGAGAGTTTGGGCATTAGCTGCGCTCTCTGTTTTGTTTGTTCATCAGATAATCAGCATAGCGCGTGGCGGGGATTGTCACGCATAGAAAGATCACTGCAGCGCCCACATAGGGTGTGAAATTGGCGAGCAAGGATTTGAACACGCCCGCTTGGCGGAAGATCTCAACGGGGCCGATAAAGCTGAGGAGGGCCACGTCTTTTTGCAAAGCGATCAATATGTTCATTTGCGCAGGCACCACGCGGCGGATTGCTTGGGGTAGGACCACAAATTGCATGACATCGCGCTCTGCAAGGCCCAGTGATTGCGCGGCCGCGCGTTGGCTTTGATGCACTGAGGTGATGCCAGAGCGGAAAATTTCGGCCACATAAGCGGAGTATGTGAGGATCAGTGCAAGGCTGCCCCAAATGTAGGGTGAATTCCAAGGGCGCGGCAGGCCTAGACCGGGAATGCCAAAGCCGATGAGGTAGACGGTAAGGACCACAGGCACGCCGCGGAAGATGTCGGTGTAAAGTGCGCCGAAAATACGCAACGGAAACAGCGCAGGGGAACGCACATCTCGCATCAATGCTACGGCGAGGCCAAGGAGCGCTATGAGGGGCGCGCACCAAGCGAAGATGGCGACGTCGAGCAGGAATGCGTCGAGCAATTTGGGAAAGGTTTTTAGGAAAACGTCTTTGTTGAAGAAGCTTTTTTGTACTTTCTCCCAACCTGGAGCCATGGGCACAAGCACAACAATCGCACCGACGACCAGCGCGGTTGAAAGGGCCGCAATGCGTAAGGACCGGCGACGAAGCAGGTCCTCGTAAATTTGGCGACGGGTTTTGCCGCCTGTCTCTTTGGTGCTCATCAGCGCTTACTTAACCAGTGGAACGCCTGTTGTTTCTTGCAGCCATTCGGCTTCGATCGCAGCTAGTTTGCCGCTCTTGCCCATTGAGGCAAGCGCTTCGTCAACGCAGGTTTTCAAAGGGTTGCCGTCTTCCATCAACATGCCGAACTCGTCCCCGTCGCCACTTGCGCTGGCATCGAACTGGCCGATAACTTTGGAGCCTTCGATAACCACAGCGGATAGATATAGCGCGGTTGGCAGATCATAAAGCGCGGCGTCGATCTGGTTGGCTTGGATCGCTGCGTTCACGTCGGCATTGTCACCGTAGAGCAATAGATCAGAACTGGGTTGGATCACATCTTGCAGCACGGAAACGGCGGTTGTTGTGCCGACAGCCCCCCATTTGAGCGCTTTCAAGGCTTCTAGCGTTGGCATTGTTTCAACTGCGCCCGGGCCTGCAAGAACGGCCATTGGGGCTGCATAGTAGGGGGAGGAGAAGTCGACGACTTCATCGCGCTCTGGAGTGATCGAATACTGCTGCATGTTTAGGTCGAAGTTCTTCACGCCCGGTTGGATCGCTTCGTCGAAAGAGGAGCGTACCCAGACGACATCGTCTGCGGCAAAACCCATTTCTTCGGCTACGGCATAGGCGACGGCGGCTTCAAAGCCTTTTCCGCTTTCGGGCGCATCGTCCATGACCCAAGGGTAGTAGGCGGGGTTGCCTGTGGCGAAGGTGATTTTGCCATCTGTGAGCGTCTTGCCAGCGGCGCAATGACCTGCGGCAAATGCGGATGTTGCGGAGAGGGCGAGGGCTAGCCCGGTTGTGAGAAATAGAGTTTTCATATGTGATGTCCTTTGTTCGGGTATTGGGTGGCCCTGCGTGTTGAGCACGCAGGGGTATGTTCGCTCAGCGCCCTCGAATGCGCGGATCAAGCGCATCACGTAGCCCGTCGCCAAGGTAGTTCACCGAAAGCACTGTTAGGGAAATGGCGATGCCAGGCAGCATTACGCGTTCTGGGTATTCGGTCATGCGTGGCACACTATCGGCAAGCATTTTTCCCCATGTGGGGAAGTCGGATGGGAAGCCCACGCCAAGGAAACTGAGCGCGCTTTCCGTGATGATCGCAGTCGCAAGACCCAGCGTCGCGGAGACCATGATGGGCGACATGATGTTGGGCAGTAAATGGCGAGTGATAATTTTATAAGGAATCGTGCCGATCGAGCGGGCAGCGAGGATGAATTCGCGCTCTTTCAGTGCGAGAATTTCACCACGCACGATGCGTGCGGTTTGCATCCATGAGGTGATCGCGATGATGCCAACAATCAGCACGAACATGCCTTGCTCTGGCCCAAAGGCCGCGCGCAGGGGTTGGCGGAAAAGAGTTACAGCAACCAACAACAAGGGCAACAGCGGCAAGGACAGTACGAGATCCGTGAAGCGCATCAAAATGCCATCGAGGCGTTTGAAGTAGCCCGAGAGCACGCCGATTAGCGTGCCGACGAACAAAGCCAGCACCATCGCGGCCCAACCCACCGCGAGCGATGTGCGCCCACCTTTGATCATATTGGCCAGCATATCACGCCCTAGATTGTCTGTACCAAAGGGGCGGGTCCACGACACTTTTGCATCGCTGTCCCACAGCCATGTGTAGATCGGGCGTACATCTTTGTTGCGTATGTCCAGTTTTTGCGGATCAAGTTGCCAAACGTAGGGGCCAAAGATCACAAACAGGGTGATGAACACCAAAAAACCACCACCAAAGAGCGCGCCTTTGTGTTTGCGGAACTGGTCCCACACATCTTTCCACTGGCTGCGAGGTGGCTTGGACGGTTCCTTGTCCTTGAGGGCGGCAATCGGGTCAAGCTGGGCTGTATCAGTCATAGCGGATCCTCGGATCAAGCACGCCGTAGAGGATATCGGCAATCAGGTTAAAGACCACGATCAGGATCGCGAAGATGAAGGTGAGCGTGAGAACCATTGGGATGTCATTGGCAAATAGCGCGGTCAGCAAGAGCTGGCCAATGCCGTTCACTTTGAAAACGTTCTCAGTAATGATCGCGCCACCAAAGATCGCAGGCATACCCAGCGCAATGACAGTGACCACGGGGATCATCGAATTCCGGAGGACATGCACCATGACAACCACCGCCTCGGAAAGGCCTTTAGCACGGGCCGTGCGCACATAATCTTGGTTGAGATTCTCGAGCATCGACGCACGCATATAACGGCTGATTTGCGCGGTGGTTTGCAGCGCAAGCACCATGACCGGCATGATCATTTGCAAGAACTGTACTTTGAAGCTGGCCCAGTCTGTCACAACATGAGTGGTGTCATAGATCGAGGGGAACCAGCCAAGCTGCACCGAGAAGAGTACGATCAGCAAAGGCCCCGTAAAAAATGGAGGAATAGAGAAACCGATCATCGACACGAATGTGCCCGCTTGGTCAAACACAGAATACTGGCGATAGGCGGAGTACACGCCAATAGGCAGCGCAATCAGGATGCCCACGATATAGGCCATTCCAACCACCCAAAGCGTTTGCGGCATACGCTGGATCACGATGTCCATCACTGGGCTGCGGGTCTGCCATGAAATGACGCGCTGCACGCCTTCTGTGTGGGCGGTACCCCACAGATAGTCCCAAAACACCATCGGCTCTATAACGAAGAACTGATAAAGCCACTTGAGATAGCGAATATAGCCGGGCTGACCGAGACCAAGAGCTTCGCGCATTTTTTCTTTGACCTCGGGTGGTACCGTTAAGGGCACCTGCGCCATCGGATCACCGGGGGCGAGTTCCATCAGCAGGAAAATCACGAGGCTGATAAAGAGCAACGTTGGAATAGACAAAATCAGACGTCTAATCGTGAATGTTAGCATGAGGATCCAGACATGAGATCGGGTTGATTAGCGACTGCGCCTTGAGAGTATGGCGTCGGGCGAAGCGGCAAACAAACCAGTGGGCTGGGGGAGATACGCCCCGCCAGTGAACGACCAGCGGGGCGCGAAAGCTAATGGATTAGCTTATTTTACACGGTGCCAATCTGCGATGTTCCACAGTTCGCTGTCCCAAACATTTAGAACAACGCCACCAAGTGAGTTTGCATGCGCGGAAACGCGTGCACGGTTCACCAATGGGATGATCGTGTTTGTGTCTTTCGTAACCATATCGTTCATCTTACGCGCGATTTCACCACGCTTGTCGATGTCACCTGTACGGCCAAGCTCATCAATCATCTCGTCATATGCTGGATCGCAGAAACGGTTGATGTTCTCACCCTGCCATTGGCTGGATGGCTTTGGCTCTGCGCCACAACGATACGCTGCAAGGTACTGCTGCGGATCTGTGCCGTTGAACGTGTTCGCATACATTTCTACGTCCGCGTAGAACTTCTGGAACGTGTCAGGCGAGCCTGGGTCACCACCGAAGAAGACAGACGCGTCGAGGTTACGAAGCTCTGTTTCAACGCCGATCTGGCTCCACCAGTCTTTGATCAACGCTTGGAAGTCCTGACGAACCGCGTTTGTGGATGTCTGGTAGAGGATGGAAAGCTTCACGCCGTCCTTCTCACGCACACCGTCGCCGTCGCTATCAACCCAGCCAGCACCATCGAGAAGCGCTTTCGCGCCATCGAGGTCTTGCGTCAAGCAAGCAGTGTTGTCGGATGCATAGATTGCAGGAGCAGGCACGAGATTACAGGTTGGTGTACCCGCTTTGCCGTAGCCAACTTCAGTTAGAAGTGCGCGGTCGATGGAGATAGACAGAGCTTCGCGTACCGCAGGATCGCTAAGGAACGGGTGAGGTTCCGCAACCGTGGAGCGCGTCTCTGCAGGCAGATCAGGGCTTGGGTTGGTCATGTTCATCTCGAGACGCTCAACCAACGGGCCGAAACCTGCGATTGCTTTGCCTTTACCTGCTTCTTCCATCTTTGCGATGACGTCTGGTGCCAGCTGAAGGTTCCAAGCGTAATCGAATTCGCCTGTCTCAAGAACAGAACGACCCGCGCCATTCGCGTCGCCGCCACCTTTGAAGTTCACTTTCGCAAACGCCGGCTTTGCTGGATCACGGTAGTTCGGGTTCGCAGACATCTGGATCACGTCGTTTGGACGGAAATCGTCAACCACGAAGGGGCCTGTGCCGATTGGCTTGAAGTTCGCGTCTGTGCACTCTGGTGCTTTTGCACCAAGGCAATCCGCGAATTGCGCTGCTTGGATGATCGGGGACTGTCCGCCAACGAAGGGGCCATATGGGTTTGGCTTAGACTCGCTGAATGTCACTTTTACCGTCAGATCATCGACAGCTTCGACACTGTCCACACCGTCAAAGAATGCAAGCTGAGCACAGCCGCCCTCTGGGTGCATACAATATTCGGCTGTGAACTTCACGTCCGCGGAGGTGAGTGGCGTGCCATCAGACCACATCAGACCCGGAGCGATTTTCCATGTGATCTGTGTCAGATCCTCGGAAACGCCGCCATTGGCAACTGTTGGGATTTCTGACGCAAGGAAAGGAACCATTTCACCGGTTTCATTGTAACGCGCTAGCGGCTCGATCACGAGGGATGCCGATTCGACGTCCTTAGTTCCGCCCGACAGGAACGGGTTCAGGATGGAAGGCGCTTGCCAATAGATGATGTTAACAGTGCCGTCCGATCCGCGCTCAGCCATGGCCATTGGGGCCATCGCAAAACTCGCAGCAGCACCCAACATGAGTGTACGAAGCTTCATAAAAGTCTCTCCTTGTTGTGCAAAGACAGCGCTATATCAGCAGCGCTTCCTTGCGTTCTATACGGATCGGTTTCGGCCGATCTCGTCTTCACAGCTTGGGAAAATACCGCAGCGATAACGCGTCAAAAGACGCAAAATGCACGAAGGCGTCCCCCAGCCAATAGCTGTATCGAAACAGAGTTTAAGAAAATTGCAAGCGCCTTGCGGGACTGCTTTCGTCTTGCTTAAAAATTTTTGGTTCCTGTCTTGCGGTGGGGCACCGTGAAGCGTCTAAGCTGTTTGACATCGCGCGCGATGTGCCTCTAGCGTGTTGAAAGGCACGCCGGATGTTGCCGGCTGGGGGACTTCATATGCTCGACCAACCGATTGCACAGATTGAAAATCTAAGGGTTGAATTTCAAACTAAAGACGGACCCGTGGTCGGTGTCGAAGACGTATCTTTCTCGATTAACTCCGGCGAAACGGTCTGTGTGGTTGGCGAATCTGGGTCTGGAAAATCCGTGTCTTCGCTATCGCTTATACGTCTTGTGGAATACGGCGGTGGTGAAATAGCAGGCGGGCGCCTAATTTTTGATCGAAAAGATGAAGGCGAAATGGATCTGCGCGCGGCGGACCCTAATTTGATGCGCACGATCCGTGGCAATGAAATCGGGATGATCTTCCAAGAACCTATGACGGCGCTAAATCCCGTGTTCACCGTAGGTCGCCAGTTGACTGAAGGCCTGCGCGTGCATCGCGGCATGTCCAAGAAACAAGCGGAAGAGCGCGCGTTAGAGCTGATGCGCCAAGTGCGAATTCCAGAACCTGAGAAGCGTCTTGATCAATATCCGCATGAATTGTCCGGCGGTATGCGCCAGCGTGTAGTGATTGCGATTGCACTGGCGTGCGAGCCGCGTTTGCTGATCGCGGACGAGCCAAC